>ENA-ORMN01003557-ORMN01003557.1-human-gut-metagenome-genome-assembly--contig:-NODE-3557-length-12126-cov-16.251263_pt1 | contig 12126 bp, 6 predicted proteins | sample MGYA00242102_ERZ508993 | MGnify/ENA primary metagenome ERZ508993 (study PRJEB26280, sample SAMEA2338770) | human gut metagenome | biome: human gut; feature: human-associated habitat; material: faeces... | reverse complement strand
TAATTTTGCCTGCTTCTTGACAGATTCCGTAATCTCTTTTTCCAACTGTTCACACTGCTTCATCTTTGAAGAAAGTGTACTTGCTGAAGTATTCTTAGTTATCGTTTTTTTGATGTTAGCTATTTTCACACGCTTGTCGGACTCGTTTTTCTTTTCACGAGCCAATTTGTTTTGCAAGGTAACAATATCATTTGTCAACCTTTTTATCTCATCATTAAGCGTCGATATACTCATAATTGTTTTTTCAGTTTAAGTATTTCTTGATGTAACGCGAATTTTTTCTGCGGTTGCCTCTCTATAGTCATGCGTTTTTCGAGTGTGGCTATTTTGCCCTGTAGATCCTCCATTTTGGCAGTTTCCTCAATGGCTTGCCGCAAGTTGGTTGCAGAAGATGTAATTAGACCTCCTGCTATTTGGAGCACAAAGTTATCATAAATGGCATCCATAGACAGCCCTTGCAGGGAAAGCAGCATACTGTCCGCATCTTGCCAAGCCGTTTGGTAAGCACGAACAATGCGGTATTTCTGCCCTGTGGTAGCCCCTGATGGCTCTTTGTAGTGAATGAGCAGGCTGATTTGTCCGGCATATTCCAAGGCAAACAGCAAGTGTCGGGGCATCCATGTGTCAATGAAGGCAAACAAATCAGTAGGGCAATCCTTTACTTTCATGGCTATCTCGAAGACAGTAATTTCGTGCACCACTTGACCATCAGCCACATGGATGGTGGACGGTGCAAGTTTGGCTACCCAAGTAATGCGCTCTATATAATTGGTAAAAATTCCTTTTAGTCGTACATTGGCTCCCAACCGCTCGATGAATGTTTTCTTGGGGACAGGACGACCTACAAGTGTCGGAGTGGGAAACAGACTTTCAATCATAGGCTTTCCTCCTTGATTATCAGAAATGCAATCAACTCAAAATCATCAAGTCCCGTCACATCACCTCGCAAGGCCGTAGTCTCACCTTCGGAAAAAAGGCTAAGAACATCATTTTCTTGTTTTATCTCAACAATGCCGGCTATAGCATCTTGGAGCAGGCGGCTATACTTTGCCATTTGTCGGCCATCCGAAGTCTCGCGATTGAGCGCAGCACAAAGTTTATGGTTGTAGTCGACTTTACCTTTGCAAAGATGACGCATTGTGTCAAGTAACTGTTTCGGATGCAAATGGTCTATTACAACATTTCCATCTTCCTCCACATATATCATATAGAACGGATGAAGCAAATTCTTGCGATCAATATTGACAGAATTGTTCCGATTCTTCAAAATAAATATCACGCCAGGTTTTGCCATTGAAGAACTTGCAACTATGGCACTCATTCCAAATGGAGCATGTATAATCCGCAAATCGAAATGTTCGCGCGTTTCAAAATGAAAAGTTCATTTCACAAAACGAAGCGTATAATTTAAAGCACTCTTTATTCCATTTGAACTGGTCAATTCTAAGCTAAAAATAACAGAAAAATAACTTGCAAATATCAACAAAAATCACTATCTTTACATAGTTAAATTGAGGTCGTTTACCCTCAAATCAGTTCAGTTTTGTATTCCCCTACCCTATCAATATTCTAAAAAAATTCGGCCGGCTTCGCCGGTATTTGAATACCTTTTAAATGGAATTCGGAAACCATCCGAATCCCGTTCTTTCGTTTTAGTCGCTTCGCTCCACGCTTTGGCGCTTTGCGCTTACGCCACCTCGCGTATCGCCTTGTACGCTGCCACGCTTTGCGCCCGGACGATTTTGCCGCGGAAGGCCAGACGCGAGCCGACATTCGCACTCGTAACCGAAGCATCGTGACTCGCAATCGCATGCGCATACGACACACCGCCATACGCACTCGCATTGTCGTACCCGCGATAGACCACACGGACTGTAGCGGTGCTTATCCAGTACATGTCGGTATAGTAGGTGGAAGATGATCCGTTCAAATTACCTACCGGAACCATGTCCATATACTTGCCGTGCGCCACGCCTGTAATCCACTGACCGCTGTCCTTCTTGCCCTGTACCATACGGATACTGCCGTCAGGCATCCAGATGCGCCATTTGCCCTGGTTGCCGCTGTCATTCGGCAGATCCACGCCGTCCATCATGTCATACTTGTTGCCGTAGATGTCCTCGTAGCCCAGGCAGCAGATATTGTTCACCTGCACCACGGTCGCCTGTCCGTATTCGTCCCGGCTCTTATACCAGGCATACTGATGCACCAAGCCGCCAATCAGCGAATTCGTGATTTTGTTGTTGATGACATACGCTTCGTCATAGCCGATGGTGTCTGTCATTCCATGGTCGGCCGTTCCACCCGTTGTCCGGTTATTGTTATGCTGACCGGCACCGCATTGTTCCTGCATGTCCCTACGCCCGTACTTTGCATAGCTCAGGTTCGCGATGCGGCTGTGCATCAGGGCATCTATCTGCTGCATGCCACGCTGCTGGCTGTAATAGTGGAAGTCCGTCCATGTCATGCTTGCCGTGGTCGAAGCTCCGGTTATGCAGGCACGCAACTTGCTGCCCACTACAGAACTGCCCACAACGGCACACAGATGTTCCTCATTGGCCACCCAATCCGGTTCCATGTCCTCTATCTTGTCGCTGTTGCTCAGCACCACGCAGTCAAACTCTGCCGTGTTCAGAATGGAGAAATGCAGGGCTGTAGCACGTTCCGGAACGTCTGCTATCAGATACATGCCGGCTTCAAATTTCAAGCCGATGGTCGGCACCACAATACTCTTCAGGATGTTTCCCTCCGCATCAGCAAACACACTGCCGATAAGCCCTGTTCCTGGAACGCTCGGGAAGCGGACACGTCTGTAACCCGACACGTCCACTTTGCACACGGAATAAGCCTTGTCCGTCGTATAGGATTCCATCAGCGTGGGCTTGCCGCTCATGATCTTGCGTTCACCCAGCCAGCCGCCCTGTGTCTCCTTGATGGCATCCAGTGTCAGTACCGTCGCGTCCGGAATCGGGGGCATTTCGTCCTCCGGATAACTGCTGTAGCAGGCGTACTTCTTGTTGTTCAAATAATCGTTGATGCCTTTGCTCCAGTAAAACGGCTCATACATCATCCAGTCTCCCTCGCTGCCGTCCAGCTTCGCCACCGTGCAATCGTTCATATCCTCCGCATCGGCATAGAAGTTCGAGCTTTCGTCATGCAGGGGGAAATAGGTCATCTCCCCGTCCGGGTTGTTCACTTCCACCTGCTGCCCGGCTATCTCCACCTTCCGGCTCGTGGGCATCCTGGTCACCTTGGCCAATACGCGGTGGCGCTTGGACAGGATGGCATTCACATGCCCGCTCATTTTGTACGTATTGCCGAATTTGTACCCCGTCTTGTTGTCCAGGTTCGAAACATTGGCATCGTCGGCCACACTGTCGTCAAACTCAATCATCGTATAGGGCGGCTGCTTGATGGTCAGTTCCGGATAACGGGCGGCATACTTCTCCAGTTCCTCATCGGCCAGATACTTCGTCAGGGTCAGCTTGCCCCTCAGTCCCGAATGCCGGTCATCCACGGCACCCGTCTGTGTATACGTTCCGTAGTCGTAATACTTCTTCAGCAGGGTTCCGTCGTCTTCCCGGTCTATCTCCAGCACGAAGCGCTCCAGCTTGCCGCTGCCGTTCAGTCTGGCCTGGTGCAGGCGTTCCAGCATAGCGAACCCGTCGATGCCGGGGCAGTTGGTGTAGCGGTAGCCCCGCACATTATTGATCCCTTCCAGTATCAGGCCACTATCGGACAGCTTGGTCAGATATTCCAGGAACAGTTCCTCAATCGTGTCCGGCAGGCATAACTGCACAACGGGCGCACCGGTGGCCAGTTTCACACGGGTCAGCCCCGTACCCCTCACGTCCAGTTTCTTCAGGCGGCCCTGCCAGCTCAAGTCCAAAGTGGCCACATTCCCGTTGTCCCCGTTCCGGGCCAGCCGGTTGTTCCGCATGTTCACTTCTTCCAGAAGCAGCATACCATTGGTCGAAGCCATGAACGAGCCGTTCCGGTAACCGCTGGCTTTCTCCACGCTCATGTCGAGTTTTACCAGTGAGGTCAGCAGACCGAAGTTGAAGCCGATTGCGAACGCATCCTCGTGCCATACCAGCTCCTTGATTTTGGCTGCACCGATAATCTTCAGCGGGTCGTTCTCACCGAAGGCACGGGTCAGCTGCAGGGAATGGAGCACGTCCGCATCCACCACGCCGCTGTCGGCCTGCACGCCGTTGCTGGTGGAGAGCTGCACACGGTACGGGATGGTCAGCCGGTACTGCATCGGTTTCAGTTTATAAGCCTTGTCCAGCGATGCCGTACTCTGGTAGAACTGGGCACCCAGCGTGGATACATAGCCGTACTCCACCTGCTTCAGGTCATACCGGCGTTGGATGAAGTAGTTCCGGTGTGCTTTCAACGAACCCTTCAGACCGTAGATTTGCGGATAGGTCTGTTTGGCACCGTCAGCACCCACCGGCATTTCGTTCAGGAACGGGTAGATGTATTTGAAGATGCCGGACTTGTTATAGAGGCGTGAGCACCACTTCTTCATCTGTTCGGTATCGAAATGGTCAATGGCTTTCTGGATACTGAAGGCACTCATGAAGCTTGCGCCCCCGTTCCATCCGCTCACCATAATCTCCACAATCATGTCCCAGCAATTGGCCACGATGAGGTTCCACAGCCACGAGTTATGACCCTGCATCACATAAGCCCCGTCGCGCTTCGTCTGGCGGTTGTCGTCATACTTCCCGGTCAGGAACGACTTGTTGTCAGAACCGAGCTGGCAGTCGCCGTCATAATAGTCAATCGACCATTTCACACCGTCCCATGTGCGGATAAGCATGTTCTTCGCAAGCTGGTCCACGCCGAGGTTGAACTGCACGTACAGATAGTAGGCAATCAGGTGGGGAAGGTCGAAATACTTCCCGGCCTCTTTCCTGAACGTATCGCTCTGCCACTTGGCGGTAGGGAACTTGTCGCCGTCGTCCTCATAGTCCACCCCCTCGAACGAATGGGATTCCGTGCTGTAAACCATGTTCCTGCCCGCAGGCGTTTCCTTTACGCACCGGTAGACGAAACTCATCATGCGGTCGGTGGCCTTGTACATCTTGTCGTACTTGTCACCGGTACCGAGGTGGTCTTTCAGGTTCGGTTCTTCCTCCGCGTCACCGCCTCCGTCCGACCAGAAGGTATCTTTCGGATGATTAAATTCCAGTCCTCCGTCAAAGTTGTAGTCCATGAAATCCTTATGCTCCGGTTCGGTACTCGGCAACCAGTGGAACAGGCACAGCGGATTGGAGTTGTTCAGCGTCTCGAAGCAGACGGGCAGGTACTGCTTGTGTCCTTCCTCGTCGGCTTCCAGGTAGTTCAGCGTGTCGCCCTCGCCCCATTTCTCGCCGCCGATGGTCTCATCCTGCCCGAAGATGGGGTAGCTGTCGCTCTTCTCGTTGTTCATGTTGTACTGGCCGTAATAGGTCAGGTCTTCGTCGGCACTCTTCGCTACGAACAGGTCGCACGGCAGGCCGTCGATGGCCGAACGGTAATCATCCTCCAGCCCATGGTCTTTGGCGTAACGCTGGGCAGGCGTAAGCAGCCCCATCTCTTTCAGTCCGTCATTGATAAGCTTCGCACCTCCGGTATTGGTGGTCATGGACGAGTCCGAGAAGTCGCATTTGGAACATGCCAGCTTCGCGCCTACCGAGTTCCTGCGTAACTTGAAGAGATTTTTTTTGCCGGTAGTTACCACCGGATTCTTCTGCCTGCCGTTTCCGTCAATCTCCCCGTAGCTCAATGTAACCGTCCAGCCGCTTGCCGTCTTCTGGAAGTAGAAACGGAAGTTCTTTCTGGCATAGTTCACGGAAGAAGTACCCTGAATACGGACATATACGTTGGTAAGGATAAAGTCAAGCGTCCTGTCCTCTCCGTTATAGAAACGGACCTCCCTTACCAGTTTATTGGCCTTCTTGTCGTTCAGCTGGGCCAGTGCATCCACCACGTTCAGCGTGTCGCTCTCGCTCGGAACCTCACTGCCCACGCTGCCCGTGCCTATCAGTACCAGGATCGAGTTCCGGCGCTTCTTCATCAGCCCCATCAGCTTCTCCATGCTCACCGTATCTCCTTCATTCAGCACGCGGTTGTCCTCATCCAGTGAGCGCACGCCCGGTTCCCCGTCGGCATCCTCCAGGTGGTTGCGGTCCACGATGTAGTTGTTCAGCACCTCGTCCGAGGTCAGCGCCTTGTTATAGATACGCACGCTCTTCACGTTCAAGTCGGCACCTGCCGACTTAAATTCCAACTGGCTCTGAATGTCAAAATTCACCTTGTCGAGCCACTTGGAAGCAGCCGACTCTTCACCGTTCACATAGAAACCGATCAGCGTGCGCTGTTCGTTGGTCTGCACGTTCGGATAGAACACGTAGGTAATGCGGATATTCGTACCCGGCTGGAACTTGGTACCCACCGAGTCTTCATAGCGCAGCACCTGTCCGGCATCCATCGCCTCGGTCACCACACCGGTCAGGAACTTGGCCTCTTCCGGAGTCACAATCAGCCCGTACCGGTTGCCGTTGTCCAGCTGCCCCAGGCAGGTGATCAGCTCGGCATCCGTATCCGTCACGTTGGCCGTGCTGTATTCTATCTCCAGCGTCATGCCCACGTCACGGATGGCAAATCCCTCGGGCTTGTCCGCCTCGTTGAAGGGGCGGTAACCGCCGTCAGCGGTCAGGGTCATACCTGCACCACCGGCCAGCAGCAGGCGGTCCTTGTGCCAGCCGCTACCGGCACCATATTCGTTCACGCTCCACAGCACGTCCCGGAACTCCATACGCTTGTCACCGCTCACCCAGCTTGCCGGGTTGTTTTCCGTGTTGCTTCGCCCGAAGGCGTCAAACGTACACACGGCATCCGGTGCCAGCGTGGCTTCAATGTCCGGGTGCGATGTGGTGTTCACCTGCACCTCAAGCACGGCATCGCCGCATGACACACGGTAGTCCAACGGTTCCACGTTCACGTTCGTCCGTCCGTAGCTGCCGGTCTCACCGCGTTGCAGCAGGTCTTCCTTCACCACGCTGCCCCGGTCGGTCACTTTCACACGGGCCGTATACGCATCGCGGTCATAGCCGGCATACGTGAAGTTCCATGCCGTGAACTGCTCTGCCTCCAGCACCGGGTGTTTCCAGTCACGCTGGAACCCCGCTGCCCGGTGGCTGAACATCAGGCCGGCATACGCTGTCACACCTCCGCCTGCCTTCAGCAGCGTAATGTAATGCACCCGGCTCACCACACCGGAGTTCTCATGCTGCGCGTAGGCTTCCACCACGTTCGTACCCTCCTGCATCTGTGTCAGGGGGATGGTCACGTTCTTCTGCTGCACACCGCTGCCGGCCGAAAGACCGAGGGTAAAGGCCTGTCCGCCGTTCACGCGGTAGTAGATGTTCTTCTCACCGCTCGTGCCCTTGGCAGTAAAGGGGATGTTCACGTCATTTTTATATCCCCCGTCGGCCAGCCCGTTGCCCGCCGAGTAGGTGGTCTCCAGCTCCATGGCCACCATGGTCACCTTGGCCGTGGCCGTCTTCATCAGCGTGCCGTCCTGGTAAGTTGCCTGCGCTTCCACCTGTACGGTATAGGCAGTGGCATCCTTCAGGTAGGGCGAAGCGTCAAAGGTATAGCTCTGTCCGGCTGTAACGCCCACAAACTCCGCATCCCGGAACTCACTGATGACGGTCGAACCGCGTTTCACGATCACGCGGGCTTTCAGGTCGCTGTAGCCGTCCACCGTACCGCCACCGGCAGTGCCCACACCTACGGAGTATTTCACCACAAAGCCGCTGCCCAGTGCCAGATACTGCGAGGCGGGAAGTCCCGCACCGCCGCTGTCCGTCAGGTCGATGTTCACCACCACCTTGTCATCGTCCGTGTACTTGGAAAAGCGCACTTCCTTCGAGCTCTCGCCGCCCTGGTTGTCCTTCTGCTTGACGGTCATCACGTACTGGGTGCCGTCCTCGCTGTCCTGCACATCCACGTCCGTCACCGTACCCACCATCGCATCGAACACCGTTCCGGATGTAGGAGGTTTCGTCTCGCCGCTCACCAGTTCCTCGGTAGGGGTACGGTTTGACAGTTCCTTCTTCAGGAACGCTTCGATGTCATCGCCTGCATAGGCATGATAGGTGCCGTCCGGCTGTTTCTGATTCCATGGTGTTTCAAGATTCATCGGATGTTCAGTCGCGTTGATGATTCCGCTTATTTTCCTTTTTGCCATAATACTGTCCTTTTATAATAATCATTCATTTATCAGTTTTACTGCTACCGTTCCATGCGTCCGATCCGTTCCACGGCTCGTCGCCTTTCCAGTATCCAAGTCCGAAACAGCTGCTTATCGCAGACCACACCAGTCTTGCCCCGGCATAGACTGCCGACAGGGCACGTTTCCCCACATACGCAGCCGTTATTTCCTTACCGCCTATGGTTATCATCGTCAATCCTCCTCATAAATCAGATACAGCGTATTCGCATCCTTGTCCTGCAGCGCCTCGTAAGCTTCCCCGCTCATCACCTCATGCCGGTAGGCCAGCAGTCTCAGGCTGCCGCCTGTTCCGGTATATACGGCATCACCCAGCAGGTAGAGCTTGTCCGGCAGGATGGCTGTCCGGTCCGCATTCATGAATATGCCGGCAGGAGGCACACCCGCCACATCCCAGTCCCCGTACAGGGTGGAGTCCATGTGGTAGGCGAACTTCCCGGCATCCGCTACATACACTACGCTGCCGCCCGGTTTGGTACTCTTGTCAGGTAAAACGTTGCCTGTTTCCATCCATGAGGAAAAGCGTGCGGTAGCCCCGCCGATGGCTGCTGCCGTAGTCTGTTCCACCTTGGCAGCGGCGTTTTCTGCCTTGGCTGCCGCTTCGTTGGCCTTGGTGGCCGCTTCCGTGGCGGCCTGGGTCTTTTCCTCCAGTCCGGCTACGGCTCCTTCCGCTTTCTTGGCGGCAGCCTCGGCACGGGCGGCGGCATCGCTCGCAGGCTTCCCTATCAGTTCCAGGGGGACGTTCACCATCTTGCCGTCCTTCTCCCCGGGCAGTGATTTCACACCGCTCAGCGAGGTGACGGTCTCCAAGTCCTCCACGCCGGTAGAACTCTGGAGTACACGGTCCAGCACTTCCTGAACCAGTTCTTCTTGTGTCATTTCTGCCATACTCATTCGTTTTTATCGGTTTCTGACCCGCCCAGGATTTCGTTCAGGGCATCTATCACATTGGGAAGACAATAGCGTTCCACCGCCATGTGTATCATCCCGGTTTCCTCATCGCTGAACTCGGTCTCGCCGGTACTCTCGAAAATCTTGAACGCAAGCCGATGGGCCTTGATGCCACTGACACGCGTATACAGCAAATCGGCTATCTGCTCACGTGCATCGAAAACCTCCCTCGTCTGACGGGTTATTCCGGTGGGAACGCTGAAATTCCTGAAATCTAACTTTTTCATATATATCTGTTTTTTAGGATGAATGATTCAATATCTGGTAACGGAATCCGTCCGCTTTTGTAATAAGTACCGTTACGGAGTCCCCGGATGCCATCTCGTAGTTTTGCAAATCTTCATTGTGGTTATAGATACCTTTTAGTATGATATTCTTTGAACCGGGTCTGACCCTGAACGTGACAATGGCTGCAAAATCGGTAGGCAAGTAACTCATGCCGAACTTGTATGCCACAGAACTTTCCGACGGCAGCGTAACCTCTACCTTACTGTAGTTGGGTTCATTGTAATACATCAAAATGATATTGTGTTGTGAGAAATCCACCGTGTAGTTTCCACTTCCGAAGGTAAGCAGCTTGGCTTTCGTATTGATAAACGCCGGGGCAAGTAATGCCGCATTGCTGCTGATACCGTAGTTCTTCGTACCGCCGGTAACATCTATAAACAATCCATAGTTCGCTTGGTCGAAGCCGTAATTCCCGTATATATTGGGGGCTGAGTTCACGATACGACCGACAGCGGTAAAAGCTCCTCCTGCAGAAGACGGTATCACATCATCACCGAACATCACATATCCTTTGCTGCCGCCGACACGGAAAAAATCATCATAAATGGCAAGACCGCCACCGCTCCCGTGAGAGTCGGCCACAGAACCGATACGGCCGTTCCCTATCTCAAAGCCGCCGATTTTCCCTTTGCTGCTGTCTATCTCTCCGGTAAACTTACCGTTGGTCGTTTCAATGCTGCCGTCTTCCAGTATCTTGAAGTTGCCGTTGGCCGTTACCAGTCCCTCCAGCTGTATATGGTCGGCTGTCAGCTTGATTTTGCTCACGGTATTTCCGTACTCGTCCTCTTCCTCCACGCTCACCCCGATAAGGGCAATCTTTCCTGTATTGTCCTGCGCATACAGACCGGAACCTTCAGGCTTTATGACAAGCCCGGTCTCTTTCAGCGCATTACCGTCCTTGTCGAAGACCGCCGCTGAAATCTTTACCAGCCGGTCGCTCTGTTCGAACAGTGTACGGTACTTATAGGCCAGTGCGTCCGCCTTGTTGGTGCTGAACACCAGCAGCGAAATGTAAATCACGCCCGTAAACGACAGCTTGAAGTCGCCAGTGCCGTTCCAAAGTCCGTCCAACGTGAACATCTTCTCACCGCCAACGGGCAGGTCCTCTTCATGGCCGAACATGTTGAAGTTCTCAAACCCGGTCTTATCAGCGTTCACAAATTCTATTTTCAACCTTCCGGCCTTGATAACCCGGTAGCTGAACGACAGATACACCACGCCGGGCACCCGTTCGCCCTGGCTGTTCGTCTGCCGGTACTCCGGTACCAGCCGGAAGTCCTCCAGTTTCTGCATGATATAGCTGTTCCGGATATAGGCATAAGGCACCTTGCCGTCGGTCCGTATCTCGGCATGGCCGTCCGGCTTCGTACCGTAAGGACCGCCGTTCGCCCAGATCCAGCGTCCGCCCAGGGTGAACAGCGTAGCCTTGCTGCCCGTCTTCCATTTGTCCATGCCGTCGGCAAAACTGCTGTTGTCCAGATAACTCTGTTCTTCGCGTATTTCCTTGCGCAAGCTTTCCACGGCTGAATGGATTTTCCCCTCGGTTATCTCAAACCGCGTCAGGATGTCCTCGCCCGTCATCAACACGAACGTACCCTTCAGCCACACGTTGTCGGCATACAGGCCGTTTCCTTTCGGCTGTTTGTCTGCCGGGAAAGCGCTGCTCCTGATGCCGTCCAGCTTACCCAGCCGGCAACGAAGGCAGCCGTTGAAGTTCTTGGCCTTCACACCGTCCAGAATGTCGATACGGGGCTGTCCGTCCTCCGTGGCCGCAATGGATATAAGGTTCTGCCGGAGCGGGGTTTCGGTGTTGCCCATCAGCACGCACTCATCGCCTGCCTCCGGCTTCACCCCGCCAAACTCGCTTACCGGGACCAGTACACCGCCGGCTATCACCGAAGCCACCTCCACCCAGTATGCTTTTAGTTTCTTACCACCCGTAACCGCACAGCGCATCAGGTCATGGGCCACAAAGCCCGATTCCTGCTCAAACACGATGCGGTAGTTGTCGCCCTGCTTCACCACGTCCTTGATCTTGCCGTTGGCAGCGGACACCACCAGCTGGCCGCACACGCTGCGCACCTTCTCGATCAGCAGTTCCAGCGCCACCAGGCTTTGCCGGGCAGTCACTTTGTCCACCGTCAGGTTTGTCAGTCCGGTCAGCTGGTCAATCCACAGCTGCCAGCCCTCACCGGTCAGCCCGTCCACAAACTCCGTGCTGCGCAGCAGTTCGCGGATCACGGCAGTCAAGTATTCGGCATTGCCCTCACCATCCACGATGCCGCAGGGCTTGCCGCCAGCAGCCTCGCCAAAGCTCACACCCTTCAGGAAGCGGATGGACTCTTTGGCTGTGTCCGGCTGGTTCTTGCTCAGGAACTCTTTCTGGCTGCGCCGGGCGGAAAACAGGTTGTTGTCCGTGGGCAGCGTCTTGTCCCAGCTTCGTATGATGTCCGGAAGGGCAGCGCCTTCCGTCTTTGATTTCGTATAGCTTTTCAGCGCACCGATGCTGTCCGTCACCTTGTCGAACTTGCCCACCTGCAGCGCATCGCTTATCTCGATGTCCATCTGCCCGGGTTCGTTCACCTTGCGGCTGATCTTGG
>ENA-ORMN01003548-ORMN01003548.1-human-gut-metagenome-genome-assembly--contig:-NODE-3548-length-12141-cov-3.327404_pt1 | contig 12141 bp, 10 predicted proteins | sample MGYA00242102_ERZ508993 | MGnify/ENA primary metagenome ERZ508993 (study PRJEB26280, sample SAMEA2338770) | human gut metagenome | biome: human gut; feature: human-associated habitat; material: faeces... | reverse complement strand
AAGCGGGAAGGCGAAGGCACAAGCGAAGCTGCAGGCACAGGAGGACGGGAAGGCGAAGGAGGGCCCGCGGGTTTCACACGCAACCGCATGGCGGCGAAGGGAGGGCAGGAAAGCTCATAGGGAGACTCGCACGATCTTCCTTGTTGGCGCGTTACACAAGATGAGCTCGAAATCGCGATCTGCGCCTACGGGCATGCGCAGTTGCCGGTCGTATTTCTCAAGGTAACCTGGATTGGAAACGTAGCAGAAGGGAATATGCGTCACGAAAGATGTCCCCTTAACCAGACCAAACCCTCCAGAAAATCCGCTTTTCAACTGGGGTTCCGTCGAAAGCCATAACTGCTCATCGTAAGAATAGGCGCTGTTTTTTCGTGCGGGAATCAATCGTTGGTTGTAAAGGGCAATGCCCCCGTTTTCGTTCGAGTCGTTACGAACCTCGTATTCCAGCACAACGACGTCGGCATCGGGTCCAATCGATGTATTTTTAACCTCGACATCCTCAAGAACCTCGGAATCGACACTATAGCGATCGAGGTATTCGCTCGCATTCATAGCCTCGGCGTTTGCGACGCGAAGGGAATAACCGGCCATGTCCTCGCTCGACAGCTCGTTGAAAAAGCAGCCCGTCAAGTCAACCCACTCCCCCAGTGAGTAATATTCGGTCGGAATCTCCTCGGCATTCGCGTTCACAATCCCAATCCGACACGCGATGACCCCTAACACCACCGTCCCGCCAAACCCCAGAAACGTTCTTCGGGTGACGGGCCTGCCGCCAGGAACGTTGGGGCAAGCTTTGGAATCGATATCTACAGCCCTATTACGCCTCATCGAAACCACCTCCTTGGGAAATGGGCGCGCCCGCAAAACTCACGATTCGTCCCTCCCTCAAGGTATGCACCTCATCAGCAACTCCACCCAAGAAATCCTTATCGTGGCTTGCAACGACGACAAGCGAACCTTTCCCTTTCGCTTCGAGAATGAGACGCCGCGCCAGCTCAATTCCTTCAACATCGAGTGCGTTTGTCGGTTCATCCAGCAAGATGAGCTGAGGAAATCCCATTGTTGCTGCAGCGATTCCCAGACGCTGCTTCATTCCGAGCGAGCATTTCTTGTACTTCCGCTTATCGTCGGGGTCGAGCCCCACCATGCGCAGGGATTCTCGCGCAGCCTCCCGAAGAGAGGAAGCGGCGAGTCCGCCCCGCTTCGTCGCCCTCCCCATCGCCCCAAGGATCATCAAGTTCGCAAGCCCCGTCCGCGATTCAAGAAATGCAGGGTTCTCGATAAGGACGCCGACGCTTTGGGGAAAGGGGATGTCTTTCCCCAAACGCTTCCCATCAATACTCACAAACCCACTCGTTGGCCGTATAAGCCCAGCTATAGCCCGAAGAAGCATTGTTTTCCCCGAACCGTTCACCCCTTCGAGACCGACGATTTCGCCACCGGAAAGCTCCATGCTTATCCCGTCGAGAACAACCGAACCCCTCATCTCCTTTTTCAAATCCTGAATAACGAGCTTCATTTGAACCTCTCTTTGTCCGTAATATCCATCCAGGAAAACAGCAGACCGCCCATCACAATCGAAACCCCAGCAAGAGAAGCGGCAATGCACATGCCTGCAAAAACCGAGACTCCGCCTTCCATCAGGCAGCCAGATCGCGCAAGCATCATCGAGTTGCCGATGAGCAGCGGGTCGAAGTAAAACGCCGATAGGAAGAGAATAGAAATCGAGCAGGCGAAGCTTATCGCTGGTCCCGTGACCAGCGATAAGAGCAGTTGAAACAACGCGAGCGCAGCCAGAGAAGCGAAGAGGACGGCGATCGAGGAGCTTATCAAGTAAGGCGGCTCGGCAAGCTGCGATTCCCGCAGCCCGAGCAGAAAGGGCATTTCTTCAGAGGCGGTTAAAGAGAAGCGACCCCCCAAAAGTAATGATGATAATATCGCAACAATGAAGGCACATAGGCAGAACGCGGCAATTGCAACGATGACCCAAGCGCACTTCGCAAACCACCACCGCCATCGGCTTCCTCCGGCTACGACCGCCACCCTCCCAAAGCCGAGAAAATCGCGATAGGGGTACCATAGCACCAGATAAAGCGCAAATAGGCAGACGAAAGACCAAACGACGGGCAACCGAAACGGATCGCCGCCGAAAGCAAAGAACTGACTTGCTCCCGCAAAGTAGTAAAGAAGGAAATCCCCGACCGAAAGACTCGTAAGCGGCATGTCGAGCGCCAAGGCCTGCAAAACCAGCGAGGCGGACACCGCAGCGAACAGCGCCACCGCGCCTATATACCACCGCCAAAGCGACCTGAATCCTTCTATCAAGTCAACAAAAAAGTACCTCATAGCGCATCACGCTTCCCCCAGAAAACCCAGAACAAGCCCGCCACGAAAAGAAGCGTGATAATTTCTCCCACGACGATCCAGCCGTTCTGAATATACATCGAGCAGCTTCCGTGCAAGTTCTCGAAAAGGCTCAGCTGAAAACCCCTAACCTTCCCAATAGCGAAAAAAATGTTCTCGTTCACGAATTGAACGGCAAGAAGAGCCAGGTAAGGGGCCGTAAGCAGAATAACCCGATTGCGCACGACAAGCGATAGAGCAAGCACCAAGCCCGCCCATGCACCGCAAAGCAAAAAGTCAATGAGCATATACAGCGCAACGTAGGCAAGGGGGGCATTGTAAAACAGAATTGACCCTATACTTTGCCAAAATACCGGTGCATAGTAATTAGCATCCTGAATAGATGGCACATACCCCGGGAAAAAACAAGCGAGCATCACCAAGTTGAGAACCTGCGGAAGAACCGCTATTGCGCCAGCAGATAAAAACACTGCAACGTATTTTGCGAAGAAATATTCGCCTCGCCCAACCCGCGTGTACGCGTGCGAAATATAGCCGTCCTTCCTTTCCGAGGCGAATGACCACGCATAAGGGATGACGCAAAGCAGCGGAAGCACCTGATAGAACAGCAAGGCCCAAGATGTCGTATCTACGGAAATCCACGCGTTGAAGCAACTTTGGCTTGTTGGATGGTAGAACTTATCAGGATTGGGAACAAACGTTGAAAAGACGCTCGGAATAGCGTAGAGTGCCGCACAGCCAAGACCAAACGCACAGCCGATAACCAGGGCGACAGCATACCACCCGTTGCGAAATGCCTTGCTTAGCTCTATCCGTAAACACGTAATCATTATTGGAGTCACACCTTTTCCTCAACGTCGAGCGGTACCGAATACTTGTCAGTTGCTCCAAGGAACGCCATGTACGGCCCACCGTCATCTGGCACGAAAAACCCGACATGCAGCAGCCGCGACTCGCCCTTCGGAAGCTCAAAGCAATACACCTCACGGGGCGTGGCGTCTTCGAGAGTGCCGTCGAAATAGGGAATATCACCGTAGGGAGGAACTTTGAGAAAAGTGATATCGAAGACTTTCTCCCCCGTTGTCTTCCGCTCATACTCGCCCTCAGCATCGATATTGGCGACTTCGACTTCTAGCAAAAGGAAGTTTGTCCCCTCGGGCTGGGGCAGATACACCAAATCGGCGAGCCCAGCAGAATCGACAGACGAATAAAGCCCCGCGCGCTTTATCGTAACATCGACCACCCCCTCCCAAGCCAATCCCGCCGAGGCGGAAATGCTGGAGTAGGGCATGGTTGCCGACTCATCAACTTGAGTGTCAAGACGGATCGTCTCGTTCATGGAAAAGGACTCTTTGATCGAATCGCGGAACTTTTCGTTTTGCTCCGCTTTATACAATTCTATAAAGCTATGCGCACAATAGGAAACGCCAATCACCGCAGCGATAGCAATAGCAACCAAGATCTCCTTGCGCGATAGCTTCCGAGAACGTCTTTCGCCCATTACGGTCCAATCCGTTGACGCCCCTCTCGAAGAGAAGGGCGTCAACTTTATTCACGACTTATTGTTTACTTAATCGTTAATCTTCGGGTAAGTCCCCCAGCTATCGGGACTCCAATAACCAGCTAGAACCCCTGGCTGAGAGCATGCCCATCCCGTTAGCCGAGCATAGCCAAGCTCATTCTCGTTGACCCTGTTCATAATTCCAAATTGTCCAGGCGAAGTAACACTGCACGAATTCCCCGTATTGGTGCCAGACCAGTACGAAACTTGGTTGCTCCAGGGCCCATAAACGGTTTCGCCGCCATCGATATAGACTTTGCAATAATCCATGGTCATCGTTCTTACCTGTATATATGCAGAACTTGCGTCCTCTTTGGAGCGACCATCTGTAGCCCACGTCGAACCATTCGTATCAAACGGGAATCTGTACCACGAATCGCCCGTATTGCTTCGCGCTACGATTATTCCGTCTCCTTGAACATATTCCTCTTCGATCGACAGCGACTCCTCAGCTGCAAAAGCCATCTGAACAGGCAGCGCCATGAGGGCGGCTATTGCTATTGCAGTGCCGATTTTTGCCTTTATTTTCATGCTGATCCCTTCTAAAAGACATTAAAAGCAGGGGTGGTTGCAACCGCCTTCAATATGTCGTTTATCAGGGATGACGTCTGTAATCAGCCAATATGCTATTCGGGTTTCTATTGTGATTACGAACTAATGTTCTTGTCGAGAAGTTCGATAAGTTGGATTCGACTGTTTACTTGCAGCAGCTTATAGATTGCCGCTCTTGCAGAGTTAATCGTCCCGCGCGCGTAGTTCAGCTCTTCCGAAATCTGTCGCGACGACATGCCCTTCGCAATGCGCATGGCCACCTCAACCTGCGTGGAAGTAAGCCCCTTGCTGTAAAGATAGTGCTCAGTCCGGTCGCTGAATTTCACGGAATCGAGTTGAGCCATTTTCGCAAGCGCGATCGAACCCCGCGCTTCGTAAAGAGCCGTCAGGTGGAGCAGCCCCAAAGCAATGGCCGCAACCCCAAAGCACATGGAGACGAATTGCAGCACAACATTGTGACCGCCCATATTGCCCATCCGAAACTGATTGAAGAAGAACATATCGGTAAGCATGTCCATCCCAACAAGAGCGACAAGGCACCCCAGCCCGAAGCAGCAACAGGTTAGCGCAATATCGCAGGGACGGATAACCGACCTTCGAAGTTCCAGGGCGGCGACTCCGCAAAACGTAAGGACAATAAGCATCGCCATCGCGGACAAGCACCCTTTCGCGCCAAACACGAGCGCAATCAAAGCAACTGCAGCGAACGCAATCCCACCCTTTTTACTGACGCCAAACCAAAAAATGGTGCATCCAACAATTGAGATCACCCCGAACACGAGAAGAGAACTGCTGGCGAAAGTCGGCAAGGCATACCGCCACAAGCTTTCAATCAAGGCACCTAAAGTGAAAAACGCCAACCCATGTAAAAGACGGGATGGCGTTACCTGGCTAGAGCACACCTCACAGAGAGAGAACCGAAGCCGCAAGATGCAGCTCAGAGACAAGGAGAAAAACAGGCTTCCTGCGAAAGCGGCTGAAGAGAGTCCGCCAACGTCCCCGAAGCCAATCCCGAACAATAAGACCACCTTATACAAAGCAACGGGCACTGCCGATACAATCGCAGCACACGCAAGAGCAACAAGGATTTTGGCACTTACCCAAAAATGCACGTTTGTTGCATCCAGGGAGAGGAATGCAGCTCCCGCGAGTGCGAAGCCGATCCCTGCGCCGAATAGCACCGGTCGCCCCACTCCCCACGAAGGTATTTCTCCAAACGGAACAAGGAGGGCGACGGCCAGCACGATTCCGGCAATCGAGATGATGAGGCAAGCTTTCGCTGCGTGCGATTGGCGAAGTTGCTGGGAATCGACCAGATCCTCATTTTTCGCCTTGTCATTAACGGCTGACTCAGCAAGCCCCAAAGCGAGCAACTCTTCTCGATTGGAAATACCCATCTTGCGATAAATCCGCTGTTGATACGACCTAACCGTAGGAGCCTTTATCTGAAGCTTGACAGCAATTGAGTCCGATGTTTCCCCCGAAGCGGTTAGTGCAGCAACTTCGGTCTCGCGAGTCGACAGGCCGTGCTCGGCGGCGATAACCGACCAGGCCTCCGACGAGCCAGGCTGTAACCCGCCTTCTATCTGAGCGCCCGCGCCCTCGGCCTCCTTCTGAGAAAAACGCAACGCAGCAAAAGCAGCGAACGCACTTGCTACGAATAGGACGCACGCTATGACAGATATTTCGAAATGGCTCGCGAGGTTCATACCACCTACGGGAATAGCCCTCGTGAAGACATTCCAGGTCAAAAGCCCTACGGGAAAAGAGGCGAGAACGATCATCCCGATGGAATTTCGCTTGCTCACAAGCAGGTTACTGTTCGTGATCCGGACAAAAGCCGCGCAAAGGGTAGCCACGACGAACAGGGCAAGAGGGACCACCCAGAAGAGCAGATCAGAAGTCTGCACCTTCACAACTGAAGCATTGGTGCCTTTCGCCACAAAGGGAAAGAACAGCGCCGCAACTGCTGTTTCCGCGAGCCCACAGACAAAAAGCGCCACCATCGCAACTAAGGCGGAGAACCCGAAGGCGTCGTTTCCGCCACTCCCCCAGCTCGCCTTCTCGCGGGCGCGCTCTCCCCCATCAGCACGATAGGGCGATTTCAACAACGCAACCGCCCCTGAAAAGGCGCAACAGCAACCCACTAGACAAACGAGAGGCTTTTCCCACTGCATAAGCAAACGGAGCTGATGCAAGGGAAGAACCTCGAAGCAGCCCGCGAAATAAGCCGGCAACGCGAGCCATTCATAAGCAAAAACGACAATCGAAAGGGCAGCACCGCAGATGGTGGCAGCAAATGAAACGGGACGAATCGTCGCAGACGCCAAGCGCGAGACAATTCCATAAGCGACAAGGCCCAAAAGAAATCCCAGCGCGCAATAGGCATAAACGCCCGAAGCCAAAGCTCCCGAGTACGGTTGCAACCTAAAATACGGCGTTCCAAAGAGAAGGGCGAGCCAAAACACCCAGACGACGAGGGCAAACTTTTCTTTTTCGCAAACCAAGTTTGTTCCAATCCTGAAACATATCTTCTGTCGATTCTAGCAACAATCCCGCCAAGCGGCTAACAATATGTCCACCTGCCAAATAGCCATCCATTGGAAATCGCTCATAGACGTTGTCATTTGTTCAATATATTGAACAAATTTAGAGATATTTCGTTCAATATATTGAACGAAATAACATATAATCTATCCAACACACCGAACAAGTTGGGACTCCATGAATCACGAGATATTGAAAAATGTCATCTTCGACCAGCATGAAATTATCCGCAACGCAAGCATTGTGCCCCGGCGGTATTCGTTTGACCCACAGGCGAACTACGTGCTCACAGGCCTGCGACGCGCAGGCAAATCCACTTTACTTTATAAGATAGTTCGCGACCTTGTTAAATCGGGCATAGAGCTATCCCAGATCGTCTACATTAACTTCGAGGACGAGCGCCTCGCCGAGTTTTCCATCAGCGACTTCAATGACATCCTAGCTGTGCAAAGCGAGCTCAGTGCACAGCCCGGCTTCTTCTTCTTCGACGAAATCCAAAACGTTAGCGGCTGGGAAAAATTCGCGCGGCGATTAGCCGATGCGAACGAACGAGTATGGATAACCGGCAGCAATGCAAACATGCTCAGCAGTCAGATAGCCACCACACTCGGCGGACGCTATTTCATCAAGCACGTGACCCCCTACCGCTTTGACGAGTACCTCGATGCCACCGGGGTTCCCCATGACACCGAAGCACTCTACACGACAAAAGGCAGGGGCGCCATCGCAGGCGCATTCGACGCGTTCTACCAGCGCGGAGGCTTCCCCGAATCGCTACGCTACACCTCTGCCCGAGAATACGTAGAAAACGTCTATCAGAAAATATTGCTCGGGGACGTGGCGGCGCGCAACGGCGTGCGCAATCCCGATGTCTTGCGGGTGCTTATGAAGAAAGTCGCCGAAAGCGTTTGCAACGAGACATCAGTCACTGCGCTACACGGCATGATGAGCGCGCTCGGCTACAAGGTTAGCAAAAACACACTCATGGACTACCTAGCAATGACGCGAGAATCGTATCTGCTGTTCGAGGTGAAGAACGCTGTAGCGAAGTTTGTAGAACGAGAGGGAAACCCCAAGCGTTACTTCAGCGACAACGGCCTTCTCAGCTTATTCCTGATTGGGAAGGAAACGGCGCTGCTTGAAAACGAGGTGGCAGTTGCTATGCGCGATGCATTCGGCGAGAAGCTTCATTATCTGAAATCCCCCAAAAACGGTATTGACGTAGATTTTTATATTCCCGACGAAGGGCTTGCGGTGCAGGTTGCCTACTCGCTCTCCGAGAGCGCTAAGCCCCGAGAGGTAAACAATCTCGTAAGGCTCGCCAACGTTGATAAGCCTATTCGCCGCCTGCTCATCCTGACAAAAGAGGAAGAGGGGGAGATAGCCGACGGAGACGTGCGAATCGAGGTCAAACCCGTTTGGAAATTCCTTTTGCAAGACCTGGTGTAACGATCCAGCACTTCGATATAGCAGCAACGCAAATGCGTACCCGACAGACAAACCCTTCTCGTACCACCTCTTCAAACATAATAGGGCGCGCAGCACCCCTTCCTCTGCACTCTCGCAACTCGAAGCTTTGAGCGAGAAACCGAACGAGGGCGATTGGTTGCCCTCTGTTCGACTCTGTACAAGAATGACGATTTGTTGTGCAGGAATTGTATGCTGCTACCCAAATCCTGCGAAACTGTGGATTATCGCAAGCCGATTCCAACCCGATTGCGACATCATTGGTACAGGCAAAGTGCAATTCCGCTCCAATTCACCGTTCCTTCACAACTCATCGTCACTTTTGTACACGCAAGGAGAAGGCGGGGGACCGAATCGGGCTTGGCGCTATTGCCCAGACCTTCCCCGAACGTGGAATCTTCGCGCGAGGCGTGCGCGGTATACTGGTTCACGTTATGCTTATGCGGTTGCGACAACGAGCCGCAACGCGCCACCTCCGAAGAAGCAACGAGGCCAACATGGATATTACCGAGCTGTACCATTTTCTTTTCGAGACACCTGAAGGTGTCGGATGCCTGGTCGGCATCTGCCTGGTGCTGAGCCTGATCGTCTGCGTGATCATGGAGCGCCGCACGCGCAAACGTTTCGCGGACCGCCCGAAGGGCGAGGACGATTGGTCAATCTTCGACGATGACGACGAGGAAGACGAAGAAGATGATGAGGAAGACGAGGACGACGATGAGGACGGCGACGGCCTGATCGAGTACGAGTGCCCGCACTGCGGCACGGTCATCTTCTTTGATGAGAACGCCTTTGACATGGAAGAAGAACACCTCTGCCCGAACTGCCATCGCAAGGTCTTTGAGGACGACGGCGAAGACGGGGACGACGAGGAATAATTTTCTGAACTGATACAAAAGGGCTGATGCGGACAGCGCGCAGGAAGCGCATTGGCCGCGCAGCCCCTTTTTTAACGCATCGAAAGCGCGAGACGCACGGCGCGATGCGGGATGAGAAGACGGGGGAACAGCGGGCGTTCCCCATACCCATTGCGCGGAGAAACCAGAATCGAGGACGAACGCATGAAAAGACGATTTTCAACCCTTCTGCTTGCGCTGCTGCTGGCCGTGTTTGCGTCGGCTTCGGCGGAAGAGATTCTCTACACGGGAACGGTCTCAAAGCCCATGACCATACGCGCGAAGAAATCCACGTCGGCCGCGAAGCTGGGCAGCGTGGAGACGGGCGAGCTGATTAACATCGTCGAATATGGCAGCGAGTGGACGAAGGTTGACCAAAACGGCGTGGTGGGCTATGTGCTGACCCGAAACGTCGAGGATCTGGCGGCGGCCGCGGGCTATAACGACGAGGCGGACGCGCAGTATCTGGGCGTGGCCGAGCGGAGCCTGACCATCCGCGCGGAGGAAAGCAAATCCGCGCAGAAGCTGCAGCAGCTCGAAGAGGGCGAAACGGTGTACATCACCGAGCTGGGCAAGGAATGGCTTGCCGTGGTGAAGCAGGGCGTGAAGGGCTATGTGCTGGCCGACCGGGTCAACGACCTTCGCCCCGCACACGACGGCATTGAGCTGCCGGAGGATTATCAGATTTCGACCAGCTTCACGGCGGTGTACAGCGCGACGGCGGACGTGAATCTGTCCATCCGCAAGGAAAAGGACGAGGACACCAAGCTGATCGGCACGGTTTACGAAAACGAATCCGTCGATGTGATGGAGCTCGACGACCAGTGGGCGCGCGTGAAGAAGGGCGACGCGGACGGCTATGTGCTGCGCAGCCATCTGCGGTATTTCCGGAGATATGATCCCTACGGGCCGTATGTGCCGGGCGTCGTCTTCTATCCCTACGCGGCGGTGACGACGGAAAACACCGAGATCGTGAACAGCGAGACGGGCGAAAGCCTGCGCACGGTGCCCAAGGGCGCGGTGATGGCCGTCAGCGCCATGCAGGAGGATCTGTCCGTCACCCTGCCGTATGATCGCATCACGGGGCGCATCCGCGCGACGGGCAAGCTGGAGCTGGAAGTGGTGCACCCGTGGAACGAGGCGCAGACGGGCGACCTGATCGCCGTGTTCTCGACGTATTACGACCCGGAGCAGACCACGCAGACGCAGATTGGCCGGCTGCACAACATCATGCAGGGCGTGGAGCGGCTCAACGACGTGATCGTGCCCTCCGGCGAGAAATTCTATTTCAACGATTACTGCGCGCCGTACACGAAATCCAACGGCTACGAGATGGGCCCGATCGTCAACTATGTTTCCAGCCAGAAGCTGGGCTACGGCGGCGGAATCTGTCAGGTTTCCACGACGCTGTATAACGCGATTCTGCAAATCCCGATCGGCGTGATTAAGGCGCAGGTTCATTCCTCCTACGGCATCAGCTATGTGCCGCTGGATATGGACGCAGCGGTGGGAAAGGGCAACATCGACCTGCGGCTGCAAAACACGCTGCCGTATGACGTGCGTTTCGCGCTGCAGGCGGTCGGCGGCGTGCTGACGGTGCGGGTGTATCGGGCGAGCTGATGAAGCGGGCATGGCTTACGGCATGGGCGTTTTGGCTCATGCTGCTTTTGCCGCTGTGCGCCGGTCTGGCGGAGGCGACGGACGGCGAGGCGGCGTATTACGGCACCATCGGCAAGCGGATGACCGTGTACCGCGAGGCGAGCGAGAGCGCCGCGTCGCTGGGAAAGATTGAGGCCGGGACGGTCGTGGACGTCTACAAAAAGGGGCGGACATGGACGCGGATCGGCTATGAAAGCGGACAGGGCTATGTGCTGACGAAGTTTGTGGAAATGGTGCAGCGCAAAAACCCGTTTGACGGGCCGATGCCCGGCACGAGCAAACACGTTGCGGTGGGCTATGTGCTGACGGACACGCTGTTCACGCCGGAGGGATACCGCTATCCGATTTCGGTGAGCGCGGGGAGCTGGATTTCCATCCATCGGATCAAGGATGGGCGGGCGTATTTCCCGTATCGCAGGCTGGAGGACGACGTGAGCCTCGGTGTGGACAAGCTGCGGATGTATGACTTTGTGGATTGGAGCGAGGCGAAGCCGGGCGATCTGCTCTATGCGTTCACGACGTTCTATTCCACGAGCACCAGCAAGGAGGGCAACGTCGGCCGCGTATACAACATTGCGCTGGCCAGCGAGCGCCTGACGGGAATCCGCGTCAAGGCGGGGGAGAGCTTCTCCTTCAACGCGGTCTGCGGGCCGTATACGAAGGAAAACGGCTATATGGCCGCGCCGATTCTTTCCGGTGAGAGCAAGCTGGGCTATGGCGGCGGCGTCTGTCAGGTGTGCAGCACGATCTACAACATCGTTCTGCGCGTGCCTGCGGTGATCGAGGATATGAACTGGCATTCGCAGGGCGGCGTGAGCTATCTGCCCGCCGGGTTTGACGCGACCGTCAGCGACACAAAGGACATGGTGTTTCGGAATGTTCTGCCGTATGACGTTAGAATCGAGTTTGAAAGCCTCGACGGGGTGATGACGGCGTTCCTGTTCCGGGATTACGACGAATGAGCGGCATGCGAAAGGATAACGATATGCGGATTTTGATTTCCAACGACGACGGCATTTTTGCGCCGGGAATCAAGGCACTGGTTTCGGCGTTTGCGAAAGCCGGACATGAGGTTTATGTTGCCGCGCCGGACAG
>ENA-ORMN01003545-ORMN01003545.1-human-gut-metagenome-genome-assembly--contig:-NODE-3545-length-12148-cov-13.560241_pt1 | contig 12148 bp, 9 predicted proteins | sample MGYA00242102_ERZ508993 | MGnify/ENA primary metagenome ERZ508993 (study PRJEB26280, sample SAMEA2338770) | human gut metagenome | biome: human gut; feature: human-associated habitat; material: faeces... | reverse complement strand
GAAGAAGAAGCCGAGGAGACCAAGGCCGTCAAGACCGCTGCCGCCCCCGCCGTTGAGGCTCCTGTTGTCGAGACCGCTTCTGCCACTGAGGCCTCCGCAGCTCCGTCCGCCCTTAAGGGCAAGGATCTGAGGGTTCTGGTTCTGTGCGCTGGCGCCGGCACCTCTGCACTGCTCGCCAACGCGCTTAAGGAAGGCGCCGACGAGCTGGGCATCGACATTACCGCCAACGCCGGTGCCTACGGCAGCCACTACGCCATCATGGACCAGTACAACGTCATCGTCCTGGCTCCGCAGGTTCGCACCTATTACAACGAGATGAAGGCCGACACCGACCGCCTGGGCATCACGCTGCTGTCGCCCAAGGGCAAACAGTACATCGACCTCACTAAGGATCCCAAGGGTGCCGTCGCCTGGATCGAGGAAAACCTCGAGGCATAAGACGCTGACACCACCTGCCGCTTGCAGACAATAAATGGCCCGTGCATCGATGTGTGATGCGCGGGCCATTTTGTTTAGACCGCACCCGTCCTCCTGTTCATCTCAATCTGTAACATCTAGCCGAGTTTTTCGGTCCTAGCTGTTACAGATCGAAATGAACGCACAGGCCAAGCCGAAAATCTCAATCTGTAACATGTAGACCACTTTTGACCGTCTAGTTGTTACAGATCGAGACAAACGGAATAGGCCGAGCACGTCTACGCCCGCAAGTCCTTTACGCTGGAACGCTCGACCAACACGCCCGAGACGAGCGTACGGCTTCTGGAGCTCGGAGCTTCCAGACCCGCGACGACCTCGTTGAGCGCACGGACGCCCAGCTCGCGGTGGCGAAACTTCACCGACGTCAGAATCGAGTTGGGAATCGTCTTATAGAGCTCATCGTCGAAGCCGATCACGGACACATCATTGGGCACACTGAGCCCTTTGTCACGTAGAGCCATCATCACGCCGTGTGCCATGCAGTCGTTAGCAGCGAGGACCGCCGTGCAATCGGGCTTATCGGCAAGCACAAGGCCCGCGGCATAGCCACTATCCGCATTCCAATCGCCTTGCAGAGGCTCGGGCGGCTCAATGCCACGCGCCTCGAGTGCCGCACGCCAACCTTTCATACGGCACTGGCTCGACAACGACTCTTTCTTACCAGAGACGAAGTACACGTTTTTATGCCCGTGGTTCAAGAAGTACTCGCACGCCATGCGCGCGCCGCCCTCTTGGTCGTCACTGACGGTGGAGCAGGTAGGATGTTCCATCGGTGTGATAATCACCGTCTTGAGGTCTTTCGGTGCCTCAAAAGTATCAAAGTCATCGACCATCTGACGCAGGTTGAAGATCATGCCATCAACAGGCAGCTGCGACATCCTACGCGCCGCTTCGGCAAGGGTCATCTTCTCCCCCGCCCGCTTTTTGATCATCGTGAGCGCAAAGCCGCGTTCTTCGGCGGCATCTGCGATACCGTCAATCATGTCCACGGCACCGCCCGACAAGTGGAACAGCACCACGCCAATGCACCCGTAACGGCCCAACTTGAGCGAACGCGCGGCAAAGTTGGTTCGAAACCCGAGCGCCTCCATTGCGGAATGAACCTTATCGCGTGTCGACTCTCGCACGCTATCGGGCTCGTTGATCACACGCGAAACCGTCTTGAGAGAAACACCCGCAGCAATCGCCACATCGTTCATTGAGACATTTTTCTTGTCCATCGTTGCCACTACTTCTCCAGTCGGTTTTGCATCGCTTGCTTTTTGCGTTCTAGCATACACTACCTGCCCGACTGACAAATCAACCGTTTACCGGACAATATCGACCGCTCACCCGTATATCCTTGTTGCTCTTCCAAAAATGTCTTACGTTGTCATTAACGAAATGACAACGTTGTCATTTCGCAATGCCTTCCTTAAGCAGGAAGGTTTCCGGGCAGTCCTGACCATCCATCGACGACCAGTTCCATCCACATGCATCGCGCATCAAGTAGCAAAGGAGCTCTATGGACGCCATCGTAAAGATGCTCGAAAAGCATCAACCGTTCTTCGAGAAGATCTCGAGAAACATCTACCTCCAGGCCATCAAAGACGGATTCCTTGGGTGCATGCCCATCGTCCTTACCTCTTCGATCTTTCTGCTGATCGCCACCCTTCCCGGCGTAGTTGGAATCACGTTGCCCCAGCCGCTCATCGACTGGTGCAACAAGCTGTACAACTTCACCATGGGCGTCATGGGCATCATGGTTGCCGGCACCACCGCCAAGAACTTTACGGCTTCCATGAACCGTCGCATGCCCGCCGGCAAGGTGCTCAACGACGGCTCCACCATGGTTGCCGCCCAGTGCAGCATGCTGCTGCTCGCTGTTACGCAGTTCACCACCAAGTTCAACGGCTCCGAGCTTTCTGTCTTCGATTGCACCAGCATGGGTACGCGCGGTCTGTTCTCGGCCTATATCGCCGCGTTCATTACCGTGTGGGTCTATAAGTTCTGCGTCTCGCGCGATCTGACCATTAAGCTGCCCAAGGAGGTTCCGGGCGCCATCGCACAGAACTTCCGCGACATCATCCCCTTCGGTGGCGCTGTCATCATCTGCGGCATCATCGATGTCGTCGTGCGCAACCTCATGGGCGTTCCGTTCTCCGAGCTGCTTATCAAACTGCTCTCCCCGCTCTTTACCGCTGCAGAAACCTATCCTGGCCTCATCCTCATCCAGGCGGCCACCGCGTTCTTCTGGTTCATCGGCGTCCACGGCCCCTCGATCGTCCAGCCGGGCATCGACCCCATCCGTCTTGCCAACCAGGCCGAGAACCTGCAGGTTCTGCTGGCCGGTGGCCACCCCGCCCACTCCCTCACCTTTAACATGTCGCTCGTGGGTGAGTTCGGCGGTACCGGCGCCACGTTCATCGTGCCGCTTCTGCTGATTCTCTTTATGAAGTCCAAGCAGCTCAAGGCCGTCGGCAAGGCCTCGATTGTTCCTGTTGCCTTTGCTGTCAACGAGCCGCTGCTCTTTGGCGCGCCGATGATCCTTAACCCCTACATGCTCATCCCCTTTGTTGCCGCCGGCTGCGTCAACGTGAGTGTTGCCAAGTTCTTTATCGATAACGTGGGCATGAACGGCTTCTCCTTCGTGGTGCCTTGGGCCACCCCTGCCCCCATCGGCATCTTCATCACCACGAACTTCCAGCTTATCGCCCTGGTATTTGTCGCGATCATCATCTTGCTGGACGCCATCATCTACCTGCCGTTCTTGAAGGCATACGATAAGCTGCTCTGCGACCAGGAGGCCGAGCGCGCCGCCGAGCTGCTGCAATTGGAACAGCTGGCAGCAGAGCTGCAACAGCGCAGCGAGGAAATGCAGGCACAGCTGCTGCGCACTCCCCGCATCGTGGGCCCGCGCCGTATGCTGCGTGCCTACCCGAAGCTCCGGCACGGCAGCAAGCTGCGCAGTCTGCCCACATTGCGGGAGATGCTGCACCGCGCCGAACAGGAAAACAAGGACGACAACAAGAATACCAAATGACCCCGAATGCCACACCGGCGCTGCTGTGTGTGGCATTTTTGTTGCACTTCGCTCGAATAATGTTGTTAAAAAGTGTGAAAAAACTATTTCAAAACGACTTAAACCGTGTTATACTGATTATAAAGTATACAAACCGACCGCAATCGGCTTATCCGTATTGAAACTATCCAAATTGTGAGGAATCGTTATGTCAGAGGAACGAAAGACCAAAACAGATGCCGCCGCACCGGCATCTGCTGCGTTGGAGCGGATCGACCGCAAGGACGCATTTTTACAGGCCCTGCATACATTCCTGACCGCGCATCAGGGAACAGAATGGGCTGTTGCCGCTGTGGATATCCAGCACTTCAAACTTTATAACGAGCTTTACGGCACCGAAAAGGGCGATGCTCTGCTGGAAACTGTGGCAAACTGTCTGCTGGGTTACAGCAGGCAGACCGGCTATCCTGTGGGCTATTTTGGAAACGATGACTTTTTCCTGTGCCTGCCGGACGAAAAAGCCGAGCAGACCGCTGTGCTTGCCACGCTGCAAGCCGGCATGAATGCCGGCAGACAGGATGTCACCTTCTTTGTGGTAATGGGCGTGTGCCCTGTGCAGGCAAACCCCGGTGCAGATGCCGCCACCCTGTGCAACTACGCGCAGATTGCCGGTGTAACGACCGACAGCGGCTACCTGCACCGCTTTGAGCCCACCATGCTCAACGAGCTGAAAGAACAGCAGCAGCTGCTGGGCGAGCTGGAGCGCGCACTGGATAACCACGAATTCTGCTTCTTTTTGCAGCCCAAGTGCAACAGCATCACCCGCGCCATCGTGGGCATGGAAGCGCTGGTGCGCTGGAACCATCCCACCCGGGGCTGTGTTCCCCCCGCCGAGTTCATGCCGCTGCTGGAGCGCACCGGCCTTGTGACAAGGCTGGATCAGTACATCTGGGAATCCGTCTGCCAGACCCTGCAGAAGTGGCAGGAGAGCGGCAGCAACCTTGTGCCGGTGTCGGTGAACGTTTCGGTGCAGGATATCCTGAACCTGGATGTGCCGCAGATCTTTGCGGATCTGGTGGAAAAATATAAGCTGGAGCCAAAGCTCCTGCTGGCCGAGATCACCGAGACCATGGTAGCCGAGGACACCCAGATGGTGGAAAGTGCCATTCAGGGCCTGCACCGCAAGGGCTTTTCGGTGATGATGGACGACTTCGGCAGCGGGTATTCCTCGCTGAATATGCTCAAGGATACCAACGTCGATGCCATCAAGCTGGACATGAAGCTCATCGACATGAATCAGGAGAACCGCAGCAAGGGCGTGCAGATCGTGGAGTCGGTGGTGGATATGGCACACCGGCTGAACCTGCCCATCATCGCCGAGGGTGTGGAGACCCCGGAACAGGTGTCCATGCTGCAGGCCGCAGACTGCCTGTACTCGCAGGGCTACTACTTCTTCAAGCCCATGCCGGTGGAAAACGCCGAAAAACTGCTGGCAGATCCCACCAATCAGGATTACTGGGATCTGCGCCGCGACCTGATGCGCCGCGACCGCCGGGTGGAGAACCCGGGCACCGAAAAGACCGCGCTGGCCTTGCAGGCCTACCAGATCTTTACCGACAACGTGCTGGAGATCTCGCTGCTGAACCTTGCCACCGGTGCGTACCGGGTGATCAAGCGGGACGCCCGCCTGCTGGGTGCAGATCTGGAAAAAGAAGAAGATTTTGTCAACTACTGCGACCGCCTGGTGAACGAGAAGATCGTGCACGAAGAGGACGCAGACCTGTTTTTGGAGCAGACCGATCTGGAGGCCTTGCGCTCTGTGCTGTACCACGCCACCGCGCCGGAGTTCTACCGCTACCGCGAGAACGTGTCCGGCCAGTATATCTGGGTCACCACAGAGGTGCTGCCCTGCCGTGGCTGCTGTGCCCAGAACCCGTGGGCGACTGTGCTGGTGCGCAACGACGCACAGGCCGACCAGCTCAGCGAGGAGCTGGACTTCTCTTACAGCCACGATACCCTGACCGGCCTTGCCAACCGCAGCCGGTACGAAGCCGACCTGCGGGAGCTGCCCAACAGCGGGTACGAATCCGTGGTGTGCACCTACATTGATGTGGTGGGGATGCACGAGGTAAACGAGCATCTGGGTCACCGCAGCGGCGACACCCTGCTGTGCTGTCTGGCAAATGCCGCCCGCAAGTTCTTTGCTACCAGCCGGGTGTACCGCATCGGCAGCGATGAATTTGTCATCCTGACCCCCAACGAGCCGCCTTACAGCGTGTGGAGCACTGCGGACCGGATGCGCGCCTTTTTGAAGGAAAAGGACTATGTTATTTCCGTAGGCATCCAGCAGACTACCGACCTGCGCCATCTGGACGAGGCTGTGGCCAAGGCCGAGGCTGCTATGCGGCAGGACCGGCAGGCCTACTACGACCACAACGGCCGCGCCCGCCAGCTGGAAGGCCTGAACGAAAAGATGGAGCGCACCCTGCAGGAAAAGCGGGATGCCGAGCACTTTTTGAAGGTGCTTGCCCCCAAATACAAGACAGTGATCGTGGTGGACTTGCAGGAGGACACCGTGCGCCCCGTTATTGTGCCGGACGACTTCCAGTCCGTTCTGGACACCTGCGGCGGCTCTTTCCGCGCTGCGTTGACCAACTACCGCGACAAGCTGGTAGCGCCCGAGGACAGAGAAAACTTTGCAAAGTTGTTCGATTTCGGCCTTGTGCGCAGCACCGTGTTCAGCAGCAACCTGCTGGAGCACCGCTACCGCAAGACGGATGGCCGCAGCTTCTGCATCCGTGTGACCCCCTACTCCCGCAGCGGCTCCCATATCAACGAGGTGCTGTGGATCTTCGCGGATGAAGAGGTAGAGTAAAATATTTTTATAAGCAGAAAAGCAGCCAGACCGCCCGGTCTGGCTGCTTTTGCGTTTGACGCTTGCAGGGCAGCGGGCTCGCCCTCTCAGGCGCTAACCCTCTCAGTCACGCCTGACGGCGTGCCAGCTCCCCCGAAGGGGGAGCTTTGGATATCTGCCGGTCAGCGCAAAAAGCTCCCCCTTTCGGGGGAGCTGGCGAACGCAGTGAGCCTGAGAAGGGACCCGCCGCGCGGCTGTTTCCGCAGGAAACAAGCGCGGCAGCTGCCGTTTCCCGCTGCGTCCCCTCCCGTGAAAAGGCAATTCCGGAAAATCCGCAGATTTTCCGGAATTGCGAAATTCTAAATCATTTTTCCGCTGAAGATGCGCAGAGCAACGCGGAGCGCATTCCAAATCGTCCCGGCAGCAGGACACCAGCCGTCTTGCAAAAGCGCAGGGATGTGCTATAATAGAAATCACTTATTCCATACAATCTATGTGGGTATATGGGCGGCCGCCCGCTGTTCCCGCAAAGCAAGGAGCTTTTCTATGCAGCATCTGTCCCGAACCGTTTCCCCCGCTCTGCCGCACCCCTGCCTGCGGGCGCTGCGGGCGGCTTTTCCGCAGACGATCCCGGTGCTGGCAGGTTATTTTGTGCTGGGGCTGGGCTACGGCATCTATGTGCAGTCCTTGGGGCTGCCGGTGTGGATGCCCATGCTCATGGGCACTGTCGTGTACGGCGGCTCGCTGGAGTTCGTGCTGGCAAGCCTGCTGCTGGGCGCGTTCTCGCCGCTGTCGGCCTTTCTGATGGCGCTGATGATCCAGGCGCGGCACCTGTTCTACGGCCTTGCCATGCTGGAGCGCTACAAGGGCTACGGCTGGCGCAGCTTTTACATGATCTTTGCCATGAGCGATGAGACCTTTTCCATCACCTGCTCGGCAACGCCGCCGGAAGGGGTGGACAAGGGCTGGTTCATGTTCTTCATCACCCTGCTGGATCAGCTTTACTGGGTGGGCAGTGCCGGGCTTGGGGCTGCGCTGGGCACCGTGCTGCCCTTCAGCACCGAGGGCGTGGATTTTGTCATGACCGCAATGTTCACGGTCATCTTCCTGAACCAGTGGGAAAAAGATCAGCGGCACGGCAGTGCCCTGATCGGGCTTGCCGTGCCGCTGGTGTGTCTGATGGTATTTGGTTCCGGCAGCTTTCTGCTGCCGTCCATGGCTGGCATTCTGGTGCTGCTGCTGGCTTTGCGCCGTCCGATGGAAAAAGCAGCCGGGGAGGTAGAGGAATGACGGCAGTTCAGATGGGGCTTACCATTGCGGTGTGCACCGCCGCCACCATGCTTACCCGTTTTTTGCCGTTTCTGGTCTTTTCCAGCAAGGAGCAGCAGCCCCCGGAGGTGGTGCGGTATCTGGGGCGGGTGCTGCCCGCCGCCATCTTCGGGATGCTCATCGTCTATTGCCTGAAGGGTGTCACCCCGTTCTCCGGCAGCCACGGCATCCCGGAAGCGCTTGCGCTGCTGGCTACCATCGCGCTGCACAAGTGGAAACACCAGACCCTGCTCAGCGTGGCCGGGGGCACGTTATGTTATGTACTGCTGGTGCAGCTGGTGTTCTGAAAAATGGCTCAGTGATAGAAGGTGTCAAAGTTCACCTGACGGTAGAACCGCTGCTGCAGCTGGTCAAAGCTTTCGCAGTTCTGTGCCAGCAGCCACATACTTTTGGTCACCACGGCCTCAATGGTCATATCGTGGGCTTCCAAAAAGCGGAAACGGTTGCGCACCCGCTTGCCCACCTCGTACACGCCCACGTCGCTGCCCTCGTAGGTGACCTGCGTGGTCATGATGAGCACTTTGTGGGTGGTCTCGTAATCGCCCAGCCCGGCGGCAAAGGCGTCCATCAGCTGCTGCGGGATGCCACCCACGCCAAAGCTTTCCACGATGACGCAGTCGTACAGGTGGAAGATCTCCGGGATGAGCGCCGGGGACATGCCCGGGGTCAGCTTGAGCAGGAACACCCGGCTGTCCAGTGTGCGGCTGAACTCCACCGGGCCGGTGGGCCACGGCGAGGGAATGTACCGCACCAGCCGGTCGCCCTGCACCAGCGCCAATTCCGGGAAGTTGACCGAGGCAAAGGCGTCGTAGCTGATGGTCTTGTTCTTCTTGGCGCGGGTGCCCGCGATGACGTGCCCGCCAAACACCACCATCACGCCCCGGCTGCCCGGGTCGATGGCGCAGACCACGCTGTCCCGCAGGTTTTTCTTGGCATCCGTGATCTCGTTGGAGATGGGCTGCTGCGCGCCGGTGAGGATGATGGGCTTATCCGCGTTCTGGATGAGATAAGAGAGCGCCGCCGCAGAGTACGCCAGCGTATCCGTGCCGTGGCAGATGATAAAGCCATCGTACAAGGCGTAGTTTTCCTGAATGGCGCGTGCCATCATGAGCCAGTGCTCCTGCCCGAGGTCGGTGCTGTCGATGCTGCACAGCGCCAGCGTTTCCGGGCAGCACAGCTCCTTCAATTCCGGCAGATGCGCAAGCAGCTCCTCGCTGGAAAGCACGGGCTTCAGCCCCTGCTGGGTGCGCACGCTGGCAATGGTGCCGCCGGTGGTGATAAAAAGCAGACGTTGTTTGGACATAAAGCAAAAGCCCCCTGTGGCAGAAATTTTAACATGACAACAGTATAGCACACGCCCCGGAGCTTGAACAGTGCCCGCCGCCCAAAAAGTTTTTGCGACCCGGTCACAGAAAACTGCGCGGCTTTGGTGTATAATAAAGGCAATGAACCATGCAAAGGAGCAACACCATGTCCAACATCGTCATCGTAGGTTCCGGCCCGGCGGGGGTGTCCGCCGCTTTGTACGCCGTGCGCGCCGGGGTGCAGACCACCGTTCTGACCAAGGGCCCCGGCGCACTGGACCGGGCCGAGCTCATCCAGAACTACTACGGCTTTGCCGAACCCATCGCCGGTGCCGAGCTGGAACGCCGGGGCATCGAGGGTGCCAAGGCCGTGGGGGTGGAGTTCGTCACCACCGAGGCCGTGGGCCTGACCTATACCGATAAACTCACGGTGGAGACGCTCAACGGAGATTACCCGGCGGATGCTGTCATCCTCGCCACCGGTGCAGCCCGGGCCGTGCCCCGCATCCCGGGGCTGACCGGGCTGGAAGGCCACGGCGTAAGCTGGTGCGCCGCCTGCGACGCCTTTTTCTACCGCGGAAAGGACGTGGCGGTGCTGGGCAGCGGCGAGTACGCCCTGCATGAGGTGCAGGCGCTTTTGCCGGTGGTAAAAAGCGTCACCCTGCTGACGAACGGCGCAGCCCTGACCGCAGACTTCCCGCCCGAAGTAGCCGTCTGCACCCAGAAGGTGGAAGCCATTCTGGGCGAGCAGACCGTCACCGGCGTGCAGCTGGCGGACGGCGCGGTGCGGGAGGTATCCGGCGTATTTGTGGCACTGGGCGTGGCGGGCAGTACCGCACTTGCCCGAAAGCTGGGCGCTGCCGTAGAGGGCAGCCGCATCGTGGTGGACGACAAGATGCAGACCACCGTGCCCGGCCTGTATGCCGCCGGAGACTGCACCGGCGGGCTGTTACAGGTGGCAAAAGCGGTCTATGAGGGCGCACTGGCGGGTACGGAAGCCGCCAAGGCGCTGCGAAAGGGGTGAGCCGTATGGCAGAAGCATCTCCGCACGCCCGGTGCTTGGCCTGTGCGTTTCCGTTCTGGGAGCAGCTGACCCCGGAAGAACAGGAGCGGCTGTGCCGCTTTACCCGCCCGGTGCACTACGCCAAGGGCGCCCGGGTGCACAGCCCGCTGGAAAGCTGTGTGGGCATCCTTTTGCTGCGCAGCGGGCAGCTGCGCTCCTATCTGCTATCCGAGGACGGCAGGGACGTGACGCTGTACCGCCTGTTCGGCGGGGAGGTGTGCATCCTGTCTGCCTCCTGCGTGATGGACGCGGTGAACATCGACCTCTACATCGACGCGGAGGAGGACACCGAAGCGCTGTGCATCAGCGCGGGCATCTTCCGACAGCTGATGCAGGAAAACGTCTATGTGCGCTGCTACGCCTACCAGATGACGGCAGAGCGCTTTTCCGATACCATGTGGACGATGCAGCAGATTCTGTTCATGAGCGCCGACCGGCGGCTGGCAATCTTTCTGACCGATGAGCTTGCCAAGACCGGCGGCGCGGACCTCCGCATGACCCACGACCAGATGGCAAAGTACATGGGCTCTGCCCGCGAGGTGGTGAGCCGGATGCTCAAATACTTTGCGCAGGAGGGCTGGGTGCGGCTGTACCGCGGCGGGGTGCAGGTGCTGGATAAGAAAAAGCTGCAAGCGCTGGCAAGGGGAGAATAAGAGATAAAAAACAACACCGGAGCGTCCGAAGATGCTCCGGTGTTGTTCAGTTTATCCTCAGGAGATCGCGTCCACGTCCCACTTCATGCGGACGGCGTCGGCACCGTCCAGCTTGATGTGCAGCGCACCGGCGTTGTCCAGTACCTGCTCCGGCTTGCGGGCACCGCACAGAACGTGCAGCCCCGGGATCATGCGGGCGGTCATGGCAATGACCAGCTGCGCCATGGTGCAGTCGTACTTCTCGGTCAGATCGTCCCACTTTGCCAGCAGTTCCAGCGCCTGTGCCCGGCGGGTGGGCTGGAAGCAGGGGTTCGTGTTGCGGGTGCTGCCCTCCGGGTAGGTGGTGTCCATGGTCACCTTGCCGGTCAGAAGCCCCTGCTCCAGCGGGGAATACGCCTGTACCGAGACGCCCAGCTCCTTGCAGGTGGGCAGCAGCTGCTTTTCAATGCGGCGGGTCAGCAGGCTGTACTTTTCCTGAATGACGTCCAGCTGGCCGTACTTGCAGTAGCCCCGGATGATATCGGAGGTAACGTTGGAAGCACCGATGGCGCGGATCTTGCCCTGCTCCTTCAGCTTCATCATGGCTTCCATGGTCTCTTCCAGCGGGTACACGCCGAAGTCCGGGCTCTGCCAGTGGGTGTACAGCACGTCCAGATAGTCGGTGTGCAGACGGCGCAGGCTGTCCTCCACGTCCTCGATGATGCTCTTGGCGGAGAGGTCGCGGTACACCTGTACTCCGTCCACAACCTTGTGCAGGATGGGGGTCTCGTGCCGCCACTCCAGGCCGCACTTGGTGGAAAGCACCACCTTGTCGCGGTCGATGTGCTTCATGGCTTCACCCACCACTTCCTCGCTGTGGTATAGCCCGTAGATGGGCGCAGTGTCGATCCACTGGATGCCCTGCTCCACGGCGGTCTGGATGGCCTTTACGGACAGTGCATCGTCGTTATCGCCCCACCATGCACCGCCGCCGATGGCCCATGTACCCATGCCCAGAAAGGGCACGGCGATGCCGCTTTTGCCAATATTGATATTCTGCATATACTTTACCCTCCGTGCCAGCAGTGTTCCCCGCAATGGGAACCCTCATTCCAATGTCTGGCATACTTTGTTGTGTTTTTTATTCTATAAAAAAGAACTGCGGAGCGCAGGTGCACTCCGCAGCGCTCTTTTATCAGATGTTGCCGAACTCGCTCAGCTGCAAGCTCTCGTTGTGGGTCTCGGCCCAGCGCACCGCCCAGTCGGAGGTGAACAGCAGCAGACGGTTGCCCTTCATGTCCTCCACAGCCTTGGTGTCGCTGGTCAGGTCCAGATCCCGCAGGTTGTAGGTGTCGGGGTCGTTCTGCACCCAGCGCAGCTGCTCAAAGGGCAGCTGCTGCATGCGGATCTCCACGTTGTACTCGGTGTTCAGACGGTACTCCAGCACTTCCAGCTGCAGCACGCCGACCACGCCGACCACCACTTCTT
>ENA-ORMN01003544-ORMN01003544.1-human-gut-metagenome-genome-assembly--contig:-NODE-3544-length-12150-cov-10.675982_pt1 | contig 12150 bp, 10 predicted proteins | sample MGYA00242102_ERZ508993 | MGnify/ENA primary metagenome ERZ508993 (study PRJEB26280, sample SAMEA2338770) | human gut metagenome | biome: human gut; feature: human-associated habitat; material: faeces... | reverse complement strand
GCGGGCCGGGCCAAGATCTGCCGCTTTACCGCGCCGCCTCCGGACCGCATCAGCTATCTCATCGCCCCGCGGGCGGTGCAGCTGCCGGAGGAGGCCGCCCTGTTTCTGGAGGATCTGCGGTGGGAGCTGCAGCAGCACCCAGACGTGGTCATCTATTTTTGACGCGGCGGGGAAATTCCGAAAAAACGGTAGTCAGGGAAGAAAATCCGTGGTATAATTCCTACATTATCTATTGGAATCGAGGTCCCCGCGTATGAACCGGCAGTTCCCCCGTCTGGAGATCAGCCGCAGCCGTCTGCGGCACAATATGGAGGAGGTCATCTCCCGCTGCACCGCCCAGGGCATCCAGGTGTGTGGCGTTATCAAGGGATGCAGCGGCCTGCCGGAGGTCGGGCAGCTATTCCGGGACTGTGGGGCCACCCAGCTGGCCAGCAGCCGGCTGGAGCAGATCATCCGCTGCCGCCAGGCAGGAGTGCCGGGGCCGTATATGCTGCTGCGGATCCCCATGCTGTGCGAGCTGGACGATGTGGCCCGGTGGTGTGACTATTCCCTGGAAAGTGAGCGGGCCACGCTGGATGCCCTGGAGGAGGCCTGCGCCCGGCAGGAAGCTGTCCACAAGGCCGTGATCATGGCGGATCTGGGCGACCTGCGGGAGGGCTTCTGGGACCAGGACGAGATGCTGGACGTGTGCGTCCATGTGGAGCGGGACCTGCCCCATGTGGAGCTGGCCGGTGTAGGCGTGAACCTGGGGTGCTACGGCTCCATCCAGCCCACGCCGGAGAATCTGGGCCAGCTGGTACATATCGCCCGGCGGGTGGAGGACACCATCGGCCGGAAGCTGGAGATCGTGTCCGGCGGAGCCACCAGCTCCTTCACCCTGGTCCACTGGGGCACCATGCCGGAGGGCATCAACCACCTGCGCATCGGCGAGGGCATCCTGGTATCCAAGGATTTACAGGTGGACTGGGGCATCCACGACATGGACTATCTGCGGATGGACTGCATGACCCTGCGGGCCCAGATCGTGGAGGTGAAGGACAAGCCCACCCACCCGGTGGGGCCTATCGTGGTGGACTGCTTCTGCAACCGGCCCACCTATGAGGACCGGGGCATCCGCCGCCGGGCCATTGCAGGCATTGGCCGGGCCGACGTGGGAGATGTGATGATGCTGCGGCCCCGGACGCCGGGCATGACGGTGGTAGGCGGCTCGTCGGACCACTGCATCCTGGACGTGGAGGACTGCCACCCCTGCCCCCGGGTAGGCGATGTGGTGGATTTCGACGTGATCTACCTGACCATGCTGTATGCCAGCGCCCGGGAGGACGTGGCCGTGAAATTTGTGGACTAATTATAATAATAGGAGGATAGATTTTTGGATAACGAAGGATTGATGATTTTCATTTTCCAGGCCATCATTGCGCTGTTTGCGTTTTTCGTGGTGGCCCCCTGCGTGCTCAACGCCGTCAGCCTGTTCACGGTGCAGAAGCGCTTCGCTAAGACCATGATCGACCTGGGCGTGGTGCAGGCGGACGTGGTGAAAAAGCTCCACCCCAAGAAGGAGATCGCCGGGGTCATCATCTCCCTGGTGGTGGTGGCGGCCTTTGGCTACGGCGTGTGGCGGCAGGCCCCCATCAGCTATCTGTCCGGCGGCCTGCCCCTGGTGGTGGGCTTCCTGAAATACCGCCAGATCGTCCAGTTCAACAGCCTGACGGTGAAGCGGTTCCAGAACACCTATCAGGGCCAGATGGACGTGAAGAAGTACAACGACTACGTCAACAAGACCTTTTAACGGCGTCAACGGACAAAGGCGGGGCTGCGGCCCCGCCTTTGTCCGTTGACGCCGCATTGTTCACAATTTTCTGTTGATTTTCAGGAAAAGACATGCTATCATATCTCAAAATTTCCGGGGCCCGGCTCCGGGCAACGCAGGAGGATGCGCTATGAAAGAAGTAAAACCCCCGAGGAAACCGTTATTTTACTACTATGGCATCGCCCTGGTGGTGCTGCTGCTGATCAACTTTCTGCTGGTGCCCCTGGTGGCCCGGCACGCGGTGCAGGAGGTGGACTACGGCACCTTCATGACCATGACCGAAAACAAGGAGATCGGCAAGGTGGAGGTGGAGGACAACCAGATCATCTTCACCAACAAGGACGGCAGCAAGATCTATAAGACCGGCCCCATGAACGATCCGGAGCTGACCCAGCGGCTGTACGACGCCGGGGCGGAGTTTACCCGGGACATTGTGGAGCAGACCTCGCCCCTGCTGAGCGTCGTGCTGACGTGGGTGCTGCCCATCGTCCTGTTCATCGCCGTCGGCCAGCTGATGGCCAAGAAGCTGACGGACCGGGCCGGAGGCCCCGGGTCCATGATGTTCGGCGCAGGGAAGTCCAATGCCAAGATCTATGTCCAGTCCTCCCAGGGCATCCGCTTTGCCGACGTGGCCGGCGAGGATGAGGCCAAGGAGAACCTGCAGGAGATCGTGAACTATCTCCACGACCCCAGTAAGTATCAGGAGATCGGCGCCTCCATGCCCAAGGGAATCCTGCTGGTGGGCCCTCCGGGCACCGGCAAGACCATGCTGGCCAAGGCTGTGGCAGGTGAGTCCAACGTGCCCTTCTTTTCCATCTCCGGCTCCGAGTTTGTGGAGATGTTTGTGGGCATGGGTGCCTCCAAGGTCCGGGACCTGTTCAAGCAGGCCAAGGAAAAGGCCCCCTGCATCGTGTTTATCGACGAGATCGACGCCATTGGCCAGAAGCGCAACAGCGGCAATCTGGGGGGCAACGATGAGCGGGAGCAGACCCTGAACCAGCTGCTGACGGAGATGGACGGCTTTGAGGGCAACACCGGGGTCATCATCCTGGCAGCCACCAACCGCCCGGATTCCCTGGACCCGGCTCTGACCCGTCCCGGCCGCTTTGACCGCCGGGTGCCGGTGGAGCTGCCGGACCTGAAGGGCCGGGAGGAGATCCTGAAGGTCCACGCCAAAAAGGTAAAGATCGCCCCGGGGGTGGACTTTAACACTGTGGCCCGCATGGCCTCCGGTGCCTCCGGTGCCGAGCTGGCCAACATCGTCAACGAGGCCGCTCTGCGGGCGGTACGGGCCGGGCGCAAAAGCGTGACCCAGGCAGACCTGGAGGAGAGCATCGAGGTGGTCATTGCAGGCTACCAGAAAAAGAACTCCATCCTGACAGATCAGGAAAAGTGCATCGTGGCCTACCACGAGATCGGCCACGCCCTGGTGGCGGCCAAGCAGTCCCACTCGGCTCCGGTGCAAAAGATCACCATCATCCCTCGCACCTCCGGTGCCCTGGGCTATACCATGCAGGTGGACGAGGGCAACCACTACCTGATGAACCAGACGGAGCTGGAAAACAAGATCGCCACCTTTACCGGAGGCCGTGCCGCCGAGGAGCTGGTGTTCCACTCTGTTACCACCGGAGCCTCCAACGACATCGAGCAGGCCACCAAGCTGGCCCGGGCTATGATCACCCGGTACGGCATGAGCCAGGACTTTGACATGGTGGCCCTGGAGACGGTGAACAACCAGTACCTGGGAGGGGACACCTCCCTGGCCTGCTCTGCCCAGACCCAGCGGGAGATCGACCAGAAGGTGGTGGAGCTGGTAAAGGCCCAGCACGCCAAGGCCCTGCAGATCCTTACCGAGAACCGGGACAAGCTGGACCAGCTGGCCAAGTTCCTCTATGAAAAGGAGACCATTACCGGGGAGGAGTTTATGGCCATCCTGAACGGAGAAGAAAAAACTGAATAATTTTTTGCATTCCCTGCAATAATCCAGCCGCCGCATTCGTTTACAAGACAGATGCGGCGGTTCTGGTTCAGAGCCCCGCAGAAAAAACCATGGTTGCAAGAACATGAAAAACACAGCCGGACCCCGGCTGCAAAAACAGGAGGATTTTTCTATGAAACTGCAGAATCATAAATTTGCCCGTACCCTGGCTGCCGCTGCGGTGGCTACCTGTGCCGTTGCCATGCTCAGCGTAGGCGCATTTGCTGCCGACGTGGCCATTGGCGAAAAGGACCCCACCTTCGGCGGCTACGGCGCCCCGGAAGGCCCTGCCATCCAGGGCAACATCATGCTCATCAGTGCCGACGGCGATGTGGCCGTTGGCGAAAAGGACCCCACCTATGGCGGCTACGGTGCCCCGGAAGGCCCTGCCATCCAGGGCAACATCATGCTCATTGGTGCCGACGGTGCTGAGAGCGACACCCTGAAGCTGAATTACAGCGTCAAGGGCCTGTTGGGCCGCCAGGTGCTGTATACTGCCCGGCAGAACGGCACGGTGCTGACCCTGGATGTGCCTGCCAGCGTGGCGACCTTCCGCTGCACCATGGAGGACCTGACCACCATGATGAACAACGGCGTCAACACCCTGGTGTTCAAGACCGAAAAGACCTCCACCACCCTGAACCTGAGCCTGCTGACCGAGGGCTATGATGCCGACGCCAAGGTCAAACTGCACCAGTGCGGCAGCAACGTCCGCCTCAGCGTCAATGGCCGGGGCCGCCGGGATCTGCTGATCGGCCGCTGAGCCCCAGCCCCCTGAAATTCCATAAGCATCCAAAAGCTCCCACTGCTACTGCTGCAGTGGGAGTTTTTCTGTTAAGTTTTTGAAAATTTGCCCGGCAGATGGTGCAACCTTTGCCGGGTTGTGCTATAGTTAAAGTGGATAAAACTACATGGTTGCAAAGGAGAAAACGCCATGGATCATTTTGTGGAGTTTGAGGACGTCTGCAAATATTACCAGACCGGAAGTGTGAAGATCGCCGCCGCCGACCACATGAACTTTTATGTGGACAAGGGGGAGTTCTGCATCATCGTAGGCCCCTCCGGTGCCGGCAAGACCACCTTGCTGAACATTCTGGGCGGCATGGACAGTTGCGATGAGGGCCATGTCTGGCTGGACGGCCAGGACGTGAGCCGCTTTTCGGAAAAGGCTCTTACCACCTACCGCCGGTACGACGTGGGCTTTGTGTTCCAGTTCTACAACCTGGTGCAGAACCTGACGGCGTTGGAAAACGTGGAGCTGGCCAGCGAGATCTGCCGGGACCCTCTGGACCCGGCCCAGACCCTGACCAGTGTGGGCCTGGGGGAGCGGCTGAACAACTTCCCGGCACAGCTGTCCGGCGGCGAGCAGCAGCGGGTGTCCATTGCCCGGGCCCTGGCCAAAAACCCCAAGCTCCTGCTGTGCGACGAGCCCACCGGTGCCCTGGACTACAAGACCGGCAAACAGGTGCTGGGGCTTTTGCAGGAGACCTGCCGCAAGACCGGACGCACCGTCATCGTGATCACCCATAACACGGCCCTGACCGCCATGGCCGACCGTGTCATTCAGGTACGCAGTGGGCAGATCGTGTCCAACAAGGTCAACGAGCACCCGGTGCCAGTGGAAGAAATTGAGTGGTGAGTGCAGTGCAAAAAAGTTATCGCAAAAATATCCTCCGGGAGATGAAGGGCAACGCCAGCCGCATGGTGTCGCTGTTTGGCATCGTGGCCCTGGGGGTCATGATGCTGACAGGCCTCATGAGCATTGCCCCCAGTATGCGGAGCGCAGCCCAAAAATATTATGTGCAGCAAAATGTGTTTGACCTCCGGGTGCTGTCCACCCTGGGCCTTTCAGACCAGGACATTGCCGCCATTGCCGCCACCCCCGGGGTGGAGGCTGTGATGCCGGTAAAGACCCTGGACCTGGAGGCCAATTGGCGGGGCCAGGAGGAGCGCATCGTGGTGCAGCTGCAGGCCCTCCAGCAGGACCCGACAGCGGACACCGATGCCAACATGAACCGTCTGGTGCTGCGCTCCGGCCGGATGCCCCAGGCCGCCAACGAGTGCGTGGTCCATGTCATGGGCTACCAGGCCGAGATCACCGAGGGCACCGTGCTGACCCTTCCGGAAGATACGGAGGGGACAAAACACAAGGAATATACGGTGGTGGGGCTGGTGCAGGACCCTCAGCACATTTCCACCGACAAAGAGAGCAGCACCGTGGGCAACGGTCAGCTGAACTACATCGCCTATGTGCTGGACGGGGAACTGACGGCGGATTACTACACTGCCTGTTATATCAAGGCAGAAAATGCCGGCCAGTACGATAATTATTCCCAGGAGTACCAGGAGGCGGTGGACCAGGTGGCAGACCGCCTGGAGCAGATCAGCACCGCCCAGTGTGTGCAGCGCCGGGAACAGCTTATCGACACCGCCAACCAGAAGCTGGCGGAGGCCCGTCAGACCTACGACGACCAGAAGGCCGAGGCCGAGCAGAAATTTGCCGAGGCGGAACAGCAGCTGGACGATGCCCAGAAGCAGCTGGATGACGCCAAGGCCCAGCTGGACGCAGGCGAAACGGAACTGGCCAAGCAGAAGGAAGCCCTGCCCGACACCATGCAGAACGGTGCCGACCAGCTGGTGGACGGCGAGGAACAGGTGCTGGAATTTGAGGAACAATTGCAGCAGATCCAGCTGCTGGTGAACCTGAAAAAGGTAGCCGACCCGCTGCTGACCTACGCCCAGACCGCCCTGAACAACGCCCAGAAAGCGCTGGACGAGGCGGAGCCTGCCGACGAGGACTACATCGAGCTGCGGGACGCCCTGGCCAAGGCCCAGGCTGCCTATGACAACATCAACGGCCAGCTCCAGGGCTACCAGGCCCAGCTGGATGAGGGCAAAAAGCAGATGTACGCCCAGGGGCTCATCTCCTCCCCCAACCTGGACAACGACCAGCTGGTGGTGGAGGCCAAGGCCGCTCTGCGGCGGCTGAAGGTGCAGCTGCTGGAAGGCCAGCTGCAGCTTACCACCGGCACCGCCACGGCCTACAGCCAGTTTGAGGCAGCCCGGGCCCAGTTGGACGCCGGGTGGCAGGAGTATCAGGCCGGGGTACAGCAGCTGGCAGACTCCCGTGCCGAGTATGAGACCCAAAAGGCCGATGCCCAGCAAAAGCTGGACGAGGGCCTGCAGCAGCTCACCGACGCTGAGGAGCAGGTGAGCAAGATTAAAAAGGGCGAGTGGTATGTGCTGGACCGCAACAGCACCCTGAGCTTTGTGACCTTTGAACAGTACGCCGACCGGATGGATGCCATTGCCCGGGTGTTCCCGGTGTTCTTCTTCCTGGTGGCGGCCCTGGTGGCCACCACCACCATGACCCGTATGGTGGACGAAAACCGCCTCCAGATGGGCACCCTGAAGGCCCTGGGCTACTCCAACGCCAGCATTGCAGGCAAGTACCTGTTCTATGCCCTTACTGCCAGCGTGCTGGGCAGCATGGCCGGCATGGTGGTGGGCTTTTTGGTGTTCCCAAGCATTATCTGGTACGCCTATCAGCTGATCTTCAGCCTGCCCACCTTCACCCTGCGGTTCTACCCGGGCATGGCAGCAGCCAGCGTGGCCATCAGTGCCGCCGTCATCGGCCTGGCTACCTGGAGTGCCTGCCGCTCCAGCCTGAAGGAAAAAAGTGCAGCACTGCTGCTGCCCCGGGCTCCCGTGGCAGGCAAGCGCATCTTCCTGGAGTACATCACCCCGCTGTGGAAGCGCATGAGCTTCTCCCAAAAGACCACCGCCCGGAACCTGTTCCGGTATAAGAAGCGGTTCTTTATGACGGTGCTGGGTGTGGCAGGCTGCACGGCCCTGCTGCTCATCGGCTTCGGCCTCCAGGATTCCCTGCTGCCCATCGTCACCAAGCAGTCCACAGAGCTGTCCCACAACGACCTGACCGTCACCCTCAGCGACCCTGCCGCCTTTACGGTGGAAAAGGGCCTCACCGATGCTCTGGAGAAGGGCCAGGTGGAGAACTGGGCGGCGGTGTACAGTAAGTCTGTGACCATCTACAATGCCGACGGAGAAAGTGCCGGCGTCAGCGTGGTGGGAGCCCAGACCGACAGCCAGCTGAGCCGCTATGTGACCTTCCGCACCCGGCAGGGCCACAAGGCCATCCCCTTTGAAAAGGACAGCGTGGTGCTGACAGAAAAGACCGCCCTGAACCTGGGGGTGGAGCCGGGAGACTCCATCTGGGTGGAGAACCCTGACGGAGAACGGGTGGAGATGACCCTGACCGGCGTGACGGAGAACTATATGTTCACCCGGCTGTATGTGTCCAATGCCCAGCTGCAGACCCTGCTGGGCACCCAGGATATCCCCTGGAACACGGTATACGCCCAGACCCGCTGCGACAGTGCCGCCGACCGCAACACCATGCGGGAGACCCTGCTGGCCTGCAACTATGTGACTGGAGCCTCCTTTACAGAGGATGCCACCTCCATGTTCGACAACCTCATCGTGAGCCTGAACTCGGTGGTGGTGCTGATCATCGTGTGTGCTGCGGCCCTGGCGGCGGTGGTGCTGTACAACCTGATCAGCGTGAACCTGGCCGAGCGCAAAAAGGAGCTGGCCACCATCAAGGTGCTGGGCTTCTATGATAAGGAAGTGTACCGCTACATCTTCCGGGAGATCGACCTGCTGGCCCTCATGGGCTCTTGCGTGGGCCTGCTGCTGGGCATCCCCCTGCATCAGTTCATCATCCGCACGGTGGAAATGGACCAGCTCATGTTCATCCGGACCATTGCCCCCCACAGCTATCTGCTGAGCGTGGCACTGACCATGCTGTTCACGCTGGCAGTCTGCTTTGTCATGCGGCGGCATGTGAAGAAGATCAGCATGGTGGAGAGCATGAAGGCACCGGAATAAGAAACGTCAGGGTTCATAAAAGATTCACGGATGCACAACACTTTTGCCGAAATTCTCTGGTAAGATAGAATCACCGGAAGGGAACGCCGCAAATCCCTTCTCCGGGACAACATGATTCCTCCTTTTCCAAACCAAATACCGTAAAAAAGCACCGCGCAACGGGTCCACTTCCCGTTGCGCGGTGCTTTTTGCGTCCCGGAAAATGGCAGAAAAAAGGCTGCTGCACTTGTTTTATGCAGCAGCCTTTTCAGGTCTGCGTCAGGAGGCCGGCAAAAACTGCAAGGTGACCGCCTCAGCGGCAAGGGCGTCGGCCTGCTCCCGGGTCAGCTTTTTGCACCCGACCATCCGGTTGAGCACCACCTGCATCCGCTTGACGGCCAGGTCCGGGCTGCTGTTGGGCGAGTAGGCCGATGGAGCATTGGGCAGGCCCGCCAGCATCACGGCTTCGGCGTCGGTGAGCTGCAGCGGCGTTTTGCCAAAGTAGCCCTGCGCGGCTTCGCCGATGCCGTAGTGCCCGCTGCCGAAATAGATGGTGTTGACGTACATTTCAAAGATCTGTTCCTTGTTGTACTGCTTCTCAATGGCGAGGGCGGCGAACATCTCCGCCGCCTTGCGGGCCAGATGCTTTTCCTGAGTGAACAGGGTGTTCTTGGCCAGCTGCTGGGTGATGGTGCTGCCGCCCTCGGCAAAGCTGCCGGTGCGCAGGTCGGTCACCAGTGCCCGGGCAATGGACACCGGGTCCACACCCTTGTGGTGGGTGAAGCGGGAATCCTCCGCCGAGATCACGGCGTTGATGTAGGTCTGGGGCAGTTGGGCATAGGAGACGAACCCCTCGCGGGACGAAATGCTGCTGTACAGGGTATCAATGGGGGTGACCTGGATGGCGCTCTCATAGAGTTTGTGGCCTGTGACGGCAAAGTACCCGCCCGCTGCCACAAGGGTCAGCAGGGCAAGCAGCAGCACCGTGAGCAGCAGCTGCCGGAGAAAACGAAAAACGGTATGCATGGTGTGCTCCTTTCCGGGCGGTGGCCCGAATGACTGTGTCACTGTATCATAAACGATTTTGGCCGGTTTGACAAGGGACATTCCGGTCTTATTATAAGGTGTAGATTTTGCCGTTTTGTGACCAGAGCATGAATTTGTGCCGGTGTACGCCGTCGGACGGGCCGGAAAATCAAACAAAGTAATACTCTTGACCGGAATGCACAAGGCACGGCACCGCGCAGCGGCCGTTCATCATGCACAAGATGCAAAATTGAAAAAATGGAATTAACCTATTTACAAACTGGGTATTAGGGGATATAATGCGAACAACAAATCCACAAACCTTGTGGGGAATTGAAATGGAGATTCCCGGGTTTGTAGAGGAGTGGGAAAAAGCCGGAAAGGAGGGCACGAAGATGAAACTGATCTGGAACGAGCTGCTGCATGCAAACTTCCGCTGTGGGCGAATGTGTGGGGAACGGGCAGAAGAATTCACCGTGACCTGTACGATGCCCTCCTGTGCACGAATGTGTACGCCGATGGAGCGTTGAACAAAAGCAAACGGAAATGATCTGCCCGGTACGCTGGAACTTGAGTGCGTATCGGGTGTTTTTGTATCAGGAAATTATACTAAAAGTTTAATGAGAGAGGTATACTACAATGTCTAACTATAAATTTGAGACCCTTCAGCTGCACGTTGGCCAGGAGCAGGCCGATCCCGCGACCGATTCCCGCGCAGTGCCCATTTACCAGACCACTTCCTATGTGTTCCGCAACAGCCAGCACGCTGCGGACCGCTTCGGTCTGGCAGACGCCGGCAACATCTACGGCCGTCTGACCAACTCCACCCAGGATGTGTTCGAGAAGCGCATTGCCGCTCTGGAAGGCGGCGTGGCTGCTCTGGCTACCGCTTCCGGCGCTGCTGCCATCACCTACACCATCGAGGCACTGGCACAGGCCGGTGACCACATCGTGGCACAAAAGACCATCTACGGCGGCAGCTACAACCTGCTGGAGCACACCCTGACCCAGTTCGGCGTTTCCACCACCTTCGTCAACGCCCATGACCTGGCCGAGGTGGAGAATGCCATCCAGCCCAACACCAAGGCTGTCTATCTGGAGACCCTGGGCAACCCCAACAGCGATATCCCCGACATCGACGCCATTGCCGCCATCGCGCACAAGCACGGCCTGCCGCTGGTCATCGACAACACCTTCGGCACCCCGTACCTGATCCGCCCCATCGAGCACGGCGCTGACATCGTGGTGCACTCCGCCACCAAATTCATCGGCGGCCACGGCACCACCCTAGGCGGCATCATCGTGGACAGCGGCAAGTTCGACTGGAAGGCCAGCGGCAAGTTCGGCAACATTGCTGACCCCAACCCCAGCTACCACGGCGTTTCCTTCGCCGACGCAGCCGGCCCCGCTGCCTTTGTCACCTACATCCGCGCCATCCTGCTGCGTGATACCGGCGCAACCATTTCTCCGTTCAACGCCTTCCTGCTGCTGCAGGGCACCGAGACCCTGAGTCTGCGCATCGAGCGCCATGTGGAGAACACCAAGAAGGTCGTGGAGTTCCTGGCCAACCATCCGCAGGTGGAAAAGGTCAACCACCCCTCTCTGCCGGATCACCCGGACCACGCCCTGTACGAGAAGTACTTCCCCAACGGCGGTGCTTCCATCTTCACCTTCAACATCAAGGGCGGCCGTGAAGAGGCCTTCAAGTTTATTGATAACCTGAAGGTGTTCTCTCTGCTGGCCAACGTCGCTGACGTGAAGAGCCTGGTCATCCACCCGGCTTCCACCACCCACAGCCAGCTGAACGATGAAGAGCTGGCCGAGCAGCAGATCTACCAGAACACCATCCGTCTGTCCATCGGCACCGAGCACATCGACGACATCATTGCCGATCTGGAAGCCGGTTTCGCAGCAGTCCAGGGCCAGTGACCCAGACGGTCCGGGGCCACCCCCCACTCCGGCCCCCGGACCGCTTTTGACCCATTTGCCAATCACTCTCTTTTTCTTGTTCCATTTCGCAAGCTCCACCCACCCTCTGACCGCTTTGCCGGAGGGTGGGTGGAGTTTTTGTAAGGGAAAAGCGCATCTTCAAGGGTGAAACTCTAGGGGCGGACAAAACAAAACCTCAGCGTACTTGCATACGTTGAGGTTTTTTGGTGGGCGCGGGTGGATTACGCAAGCCGCGCAGAAAAGGAGTCCGGGTCGCGGCTCCCAGCGGCTGCATCGTGCCTTGAGCGGCACGCGCATCCTGCTGGCCGCAGCCCCAACAGCTCCTCCCTGTTTCTGCCGCTGGCAGCGGTCGTCGCTGTTGCACAGGGGCTTTTTTACCCGCCGGACTATTCGGCAGGTCGATGCTGTTCGAATCCACCCTTGCAGTCCCTTTTGCAAGACAGATAAAACAGAAACTCCGGTACCCATTGGATACCGGAGTTCTTGGTGGAGCGAAGCA
>ENA-ORMN01003534-ORMN01003534.1-human-gut-metagenome-genome-assembly--contig:-NODE-3534-length-12166-cov-4.130625_pt1 | contig 12166 bp, 10 predicted proteins | sample MGYA00242102_ERZ508993 | MGnify/ENA primary metagenome ERZ508993 (study PRJEB26280, sample SAMEA2338770) | human gut metagenome | biome: human gut; feature: human-associated habitat; material: faeces... | reverse complement strand
AAGGCAGCCGCCCGTTTTTCTGTTCTCCAACAGACGGTATGGCGGCGGCATCTTTATATTGGCTCTTGCAAATCGGAACAAAAATTTTTACCTGTATCAGAAAATAAGAAAAACCGGTCATTTCTTACGAAATAACCGGTTGATCTGGTACGCCAGAAGGGATTCGAACCCCCGACCTTTTGGTTCGTAGCCAAACACTCTATCCAGCTGAGCTAACGGCGCTTGTGTACGGAACACTCTCATTTCGTACCCGTATATCATACCACTTTTTTTGCGCCTTGTCAAGGGCTTTTTCAAATTTTCCGACGATTTTTTTGAAATTTTTGCTTTTTCAGAGGATCTTGCGACCGGTTGGGATGGCATACAGAACTTCTGCCCGTGCGGCTTCGTAAAAGCGCTGTTCGGCTTCGCTGAGCCGCTCACGACGGCAGACGGCACGCAGGCGGGCGCCGGCAAGGAGGGGAGCGGAGGCTATGACCCGCAGGGCTTCTTCTTCGGCACCGTCGGAATTTGGCGTTCCGGAGGCTGTGCCGCAGAGAAGCGAGATCAGCCGCCCGGTGTCGGTACAGACCCAGTCGATACCGGCGGGCAGATGGTCGGTTGCCAGGATCAGAGGGGAGTCCAGCAGAATTCCACGGGGCAGACTTCCGTTGACTTCATGCCCCTCGGAGCGCAGATCGCAGAAGATACGGGAGAGAAATTCCGGACAGGCATGAATTTCCCCGGCGGTGTGAAGCCCGGCGCAGAGCAGGGAAAAATCCCCGTAGACCGCCGCACGGTACAACCCTCTCAGCTCGGAACGCACAGCGCCCTCCGGACGGTCGGCGGAAAGCAGGACGGTAATGGGTCTGCCGTAACATTCCTCGGCAAGCGTGCGGTAGCGCTCGAAATATTCTTCCTCCCGCAGGGCATTGTCGGGCGTTTTGCCCGGAGCGTTCAGGTAGCCCGCAAAGTCCGTAAGCAGACCGCCGGCACCGGAAACGACCGGCACATTTTCACACAGGACGGGAAAGACGGGAATATCGCTTTTTCCGACCGTCGGATTTCCGTAAAACCGTGTACGGCGGTAGCGGGTCAGAATTTTCAGATCGGGGGATACGTAAAGAGTGGCGGCGGCAGACTCCAGAATGGCGATCTTTCCGTGGAGCGCTCCCGGCAGGGTGGGCAGGAGCAATATCGGCAAGGGGCGGTTGATACGGCTTTGCAGAAGTTGCAGAAGCGCTTTTTGTGGCGGGGCGCCAAGGCAGACCACTGCCACCGTTTCGGGACAGTCCAGAAGCTCCAGCCGCTTTTCATCAGGTGCGGCGTCACCGAACACGGCGATCAGCGTGCGCATAGAGTGCGGTATTCCTGCGGCGGGCGTCATGCCGGAAAAATACAACATTCCCGCCACCGTGCCCGTAACCTCGACGGACAGGACGCCGGAAAAAATCTTCATATCGGTGTCGGAACAAAAGGGAACGGATATAGTCTGCATTCGGAAAAATCCCCCCACGCTTCTGAAATTCATGCCCGGTGCGGACACGTCACGGTTTTAGCATACCGCATTTTATCAAAAGTATTCACAAAGGGGTAGAAATCAACCAATTTGACAGAAAAATTCCGGAAAACTATTGACTTCCCGTGAAACAGGCAATATAATGGATACAGAAAAAGGCGGACGCCTGCCCGCCATGAAAAAGAAAGGAACAACCTGTCGGGTGACAGGAAAGGTGGAAAAATGGAACTTACGATCAACATAAGCAATCTTTTGGGACGCTTTGATCTGGCGAAATGCACCGAAATCTATAAAAACGCCGGATTTACCGCCGCAGATTACAGCCTGGAGGACATGATCCACGACGGTTCGCCTTTTTGCGGCGACGACTACCGTGCAAACGCCGAAGGGGTCCGGAAAACGATTGAAGCGGGAGGACTGAAGGTCTGGCAGACCCATGCGCCGTTTTCTTTCCGTCACTGGAGCGATGAAGCCAACTATCGGGACGTGATCTATCCGAGACTGGTCCGCTCGGTGGAAATTTCCGCTATGCTCGGTGCCAAGGTCGTTGTGATGCACCCTCTGCACCATATGCAGTATCACGGACACGAGGAAGAAATATTCCGGCTGAACATGGACTTTTACCGTGGCATGATCCCGTACTGCAAGGAATACGGCATTAAAATGGGCATTGAAAATATGTGGCAGGTAGACCCTCTTCGCAAGACCATTATACACGACACCTGCTCCCGCAAGGAGGAGTTTGTACGCTATATTGATACACTGGACAGCGAATATATGGTGGCGTGCCTTGACCTCGGTCACGTGGGCTTGCCGCAGGGACAGGACGACCAGGCGCAGGACGTTATCCGTGCCCTCGGTCACGACCGTTTGCAGGCGCTTCACGTTCACGATAACGATTACCGTGCCGATCAGCACGTTCTGCCTTACCTGGGCAAGCTGAACTGGACCGAGATCACCCGTGCGTTGGGCGAGATCAATTATCAGGGCGACTTTACCTATGAAGTAAACTGCGGAATCCTGTATGCGGCAGACGAGGGCTTTGTGCCGACGGGCGCCGCTTATATGGCGGATATCGGAAAGCACCTGATAGCCGAGATTGAGAAGAACCGGAAGGTCTAAGGCATCCGGTCAGAAATTTTCAGACGGGGTCGGAACGGAACCGGCGGATGCGTCCTCCAGAAGCGATTTGATGCTTTTGACGTATTCGGTCGGCGACATTCCGACCTCGTCTTTGAATACCTTGGAAAAATGGTGCACCGAGCAGAAGCCGCAACTCAGGGCAATGGCGGTGCAGGACATCGTGCCGCCACGCAGAAGCTCCTTGGAGCGCTCGATGCGCAGAGCGGTGAGATATTCCATGGCGCCGAGATTGCAGTGCTTGCGGAACAGATTTTTCAGCGTGGTGGGGCTGACCGAAAAACGGGCGGTGAGATCCCGGAAGGTCAGCTTGCTGTCCAGATTTTCTTTCATATATTCGGTGATCTGCTCGATGAGCAGATTTTTCTTTTCGCCTTCGGGAAGCTCCGGAAATTTTTCAAACCGGGCACGGTCGGCACGGATCAGGTGGATCAGCAAAAGCTCTATGTAGTTCTGGATCACCTGCTCGGTGGCAAAAAAATCCGGCGTGCTTTTCCGCATGAGCTGTGCATCGTAGATCTTGCCGAGGGGGTTGCTGAAGCTTGCCTGCGCCTCACGCAGGACCGAGAAAAGGGCGTTTGCCGTGTAGTCGTCGGTGCAGATGATCTTGTCGGCGATGCCGGAAAGCTCTGGCGTGTCCGAATAAAAGCTCAGAATGACCGAGTTTGCGCTCTCCTGGTTTTCCGCACGCACGTTGTGAAACTGCTTCGGCGGGTGCAGAAACGCCTGCCCGTGACGGAGCAGCAGATCGTGGTTTCCGGCGCTGATGCGAAGCTCTCCCTTATCGCAGTAGATCAGCTCCCAGAAGTCGTGTTCCTCGCCGGGATACCGGAAATCGGCGGTGTATTCAAAATAATGGATCGACACCACGCTCTCAATGTTCAGCGAGTGCCGCAGTTGCGTGGAAACGTATTGCATGGCAGGTGTTCACCTCCTCGCCTTATTATAAACTATTTTTCATAATAAGTCAAGAAAAATCGAAAATTGTACCGATTATGTACCACATATGCCCCTTTGGGGAAAGACAAACCGGAAAAACTGTGATAAAATATAAGACAATAAAGATAAATCACATATAAAGGAGAAACCGGATATGGAAATTATTGTGGTAAAGAATTATCAGGAGATGTCGTCCTGTGCGGCAAAGTATTTTGCCAAGGTCATTTCGGACAAGCCCGACTGCGTGCTGGGACTTGCGACCGGAGACACCCCTATCGGAATGTACGATTGCCTTGCCGAGGAGTATCGGCAGGGAAAACTGGACTTTTCCCGTGTCCGCTCGGTCAACCTTGATGAATATTATCCGATCACCCCGGACAATAACCAGAGCTATCGCTATTTCATGAACGAAAAGCTGTTTGACCGTGTGAACATCCGCAAGGACGCCACCATGGTGCCGGACGGCACTGCAAAGGACGTGGAAAGTGCCTGCCGGGCGTATGAAAACGCCATCGACGCACTGGGCGGCATTGACATCCAGGTGCTTGGTATCGGGCGCAACGGTCATATCGGCTTCAACGAGCCGGCAAAGGAGCTGATCCCGTTCACTCACCTTACCGAACTGACCGAAAGCACCATTGAGGCAAACGCCCGCTTTTTTGAGGATGAAACGCAGGTGCCCCGTCATGCGCTGACCATGGGGATCCAGAGCGTATTCAAGGCACGCAAGATTATCCTGCTTGCCAGCGGAGCCAATAAGGCGGAGGCGGTCTGCACCATGCTGAAGGGAAATATCAGCACCAATTGCCCGGCGTCCCTGCTTTGCCTGCACCCCGACGTTACGCTCATCTGCGACCGTGACGCTTATTCTTTGGTATAAAATAAACTTTTCATCAAAAGCGGTATAGCTGAATTGTTCGGCTATACCGCTTTTTTGATACTTTCAGCCATTTGTTCCCTATAAAAAATATTTTTTTACAAAATAATCCAAAAGCATTGTATGTTGAATACATTTATGGTATAATATGGTTGTAATGGTCGAATTTTCATGAAAATCATTTCCGGAGAAAAAATATAAAATTTGAGGAGGCAAAGAAATGAGAAACGGTAAAACAGCAGAACAGATAAATCAGGAGTTAAAGAAAGTACAGGAAGAATGGTATAACCAATTGCCGGAGAAATTCAAAGAGAAGGCAAAGTTTTCCCATCCGTTTTTCTGGGGTGTTTCAGAGAAAGCGTGGAACGAAGAAAAGCCATTGATCATGTATATGGGCGAAGAAGCGAGAAATTGGACTTTTAAAGACAAAAAAGATATACAAAAATATGCAATTGATTATCTGGAAAGTCAGGTTTATGGTGCTTCGATTTACAAAAAAAATTGCTCTGCATTTTGGGCTTTTATACAGGATTTGAAGAAAGAATATAACATTTGTTGGAACAACATTGATAAATTACACCGAGTGGAAAACAAAAAAACTAAGTTTTTAACGTGTGATATGGAAAAAGAATTACATGAAAATTTATGTGACGGTAAGTCATTGCTTGTAAGGGAAATTGAAATTGTCAAGCCTGACGTCGTGATTTTTATGGGGAAAGCTTATAATAAGTCAATGGCATGGGCAATGGGAGAAAATTATAAGGTGGAGGATTTGAATTCATATAAACCGTCCTCCGAAAGTTCTTACGTAAGCGAGGTTAAAGAAATTCCGGAGCCTATACGTGGAAGCGTCCAAAAAATGATTTGGATGTACCATCCGGGATATATTCAGAGGCAAGGAGCAAAAGTGGCGGCAATTGAGAAAATACAAAATATTTTAAAAAGATAAAGCTGTTTGACTTGACTTTCCCGCTTTTTCGGTTTATAATGAATGGCAGATACGGGCGTTTCCCGACCGGAAAGCCGGGGCACGCCTGCGCCTTTCGGCGTGATGCACCCCGAGGGCGTTTGACCTGAATTTCGGAAAGGAGAGCGTTTCATGGTTAGTTTCGGTATCTTCGGCATTATCCAAAGCATTCTGTCGTTTCTGGCAGTATTTGCACAACTGTTTTCGTGAGAGTAAAAATAAACATAGCGGGCTGTTGGATGCAACAGCCCGCTTGCTTTTATGCCGCAAGATCCCCCATCTGGTTGAGCATATTTTCAATGAAAATGCCGTAGCCGGTGGTGGGGTCGTTGATAAGAACGTGGGTCACGGCGCCGACCAGCTTGCCGTTCTGGAGAATGGGACTGCCGCTCATACCCTGAACGATGCCGCCGCTTTTTTCCAGCAGGTCGGGGTCGGTGACCTTGACGGTGAAGCATTTATTGGAAAGCGAGTCACGGTGAATATCCGAGATCTCGATCTCGTACCGGCAAACGCCGCCGACGTCCAGCGTACAGTAGAGCCAGGCTTTGCCGGGCTGTACCTCGTCACGCTTGCCGACGGAAACCGGTTTGTCAAAGGGAACGCCGGCGGGGAGCTTGGTCATCACGCCGTACACGCCACATTCGGTATTGCCGATCAGCGAGCCGGTCTTGCCGGAGCTGAAATAGCCTTTGACCTCTCCGGGAGCGCCGGGAAGTCCTTTTACCACGCCGTTTATGGTAACGTCGGCAACCGTACCTCTCTGCATGGGAATGAGCTTGCCGGAGTCGGCGTCACAGATCCCGTGTCCCAGCCCGGCAAAGGCAAAGGTTTCCGGGATGATAAAGGTTACGGTTCCGATACCGGCGCCGCTGTCCCGGACGTAAACGCCGGTCTTGTACCGACCTTCGGCGGCGGAATAGGCGGGGTGGAGCGTGGTGGTGTAGTCCTTGCCGTCACGGCGGCAGAGTAGCTTCAGCGGTTTTCCTTTGCAGGATTCCACAACGCTTGTCAGCTCGTCGGCGCCGCACAGCTCGCTGTCGTTCACTTTCAGGATGAGATCTCCCTGCCGCAGTCCTGCGTCCAGGGAGGGGTTTACGTTTTTATCCTTGGTGGCAACGTCACAGAAGCCTACGACCATTACCCCCTCGGTAATGAATTTTACGCCGAACGGCACGCCGCCGGGGTAGAGAAGCGTAGTGTCGGAACGGGCGGATTTTCCGACCGGAAGCGGAAAATTTTCTTCCGGGAAATTTGACTCCCGAAGGTTTACGGGCGTCAGACCAAAGGCAAAGAGACTTGCAGGGCGGGTATTGCCTGCGGACGACAGCGGCGTACCTGCAGCGACGCTGTTCGTGGCAACGGTAAAAAAGGTGAGGATGAAGAAGAAGAGGGCAAAGGCTTTCTGAAATTTTTTGGCCATAATTCTGTTCCTTTGCTTTCTTCCGCACACCGTGGCGTGCGGAATATCTTTTTTGAGCGTGGGAGGCTCATTTTTTTTTTGTGAGCTTTTTGAATCCACAGTAATAGATTGTGTCGATCGTGCGCTTACATACGTTACAATATTGTTGTGAAAAGGCAATTTTTGCGGCGTTCTTCCGGCTTTTTTCCGATATATAAAGAATTACAGGGTTTAAAAATCCAAGCGATCAGAATGTCAAAATGCCGCTGAGGTGAAAAAAATAAAAATTCTTTTGTAAGGCTCTTGACATTTCCGAAAAACGTGATATAATTAGTTAGTAAACTAATTAAAATGAGGAGGACGTATGAAAAACAAAGAGCGCTTGCCGGTGGTTCTGCCTTGCCGTCCCGAACTGAAAGACACACCGGTTAAGCTTTGCAATGAAATTTCACGTCTGTTTCACGCCCGGATGCGGGAGTGCAGGGGACACGACGGCGTGATGTCGCAGCCGGGCGCCAGAATGATCCTGCAATTTCTTATCAGCACCGACGGTGTGATCCAGCGGGATCTGGTCGAATGGACGCACCTGAAAGCGCCGTCGGTCAGTGTGATCCTGCAAAAAATGGAGCAAGAGGGCTTGGTGCACCGCTGTCCGGACGATCAGGATCTGCGACAGACCCGGGTGTATCTGACCGATGCCGGGCGGGCGCTGGACGGCGAAACGATTGAAAATATCCGGCGGATCGACCGCCTTGCGACCGACGGGCTGAGCGAAGAAGAAAATGCGGAGCTTATGCGCCTGCTGGGAAAGGTGCGGGACAATCTGCGCAGAGAGGGAGAAAAATGAGATGAAAAAAATATTCCACTATCTTCGCCCGTACACGCTGTTTGCCGTGATATCGCCGCTGTTGATGATGGGTGAGGTCTTTGCCGATCTCTGCCTGCCGAAACTGATGACGGTTATCGTGGACTGCGGCATTTCGGGTGGCGGCGACGTTTCGTCCTCGCCGCTTGCCACACGGGTGATGAAGCTTTTGTTCGGTGCCGGCACGTACAGCTCCATGCAGGTGATCGTCACCTTTGGCGTACTGATGCTTCTGATCGTACTGGTGGGCGGATTTTTCGGCGTATTCTGCGCCTATACTGCCGCCAGAGCTTCGCAGGGGCTGGGAAACGATCTGCGCTGTGACGCTTACCGCCGGGTAATGGCGCTTTCGATCGAGCAGACCGACCGCTTTACCACCGGCTCGCTGGTTACCCGTATGACCAACGACATTTCCATGGTGGTGGATTTCACCGAGATGCTGTTGCGGATGCTGGTGCGGGCGCCGATGTTCTTCATCGGCGGGTTCCTGATGCTGCTGTCGCTGAACGTCAGCTTCGGCACGGTCATCATCTGCGCTCTGCCGGTAATGGCGCTGATGCTGATCTTCGTGCTGGGTCGTGCCATTACGCTGTACGGAACAGTGCAGAAAAAGCTTGACCGTGTGAATTCGGTGGTGCAGGAAAACGTGACCGGCGCCCGGGTCGTCAAGGCTTACGTCCGGGAGAATTACGAGGGCGAGCGCTTTGAGCGTGCCAACCGGGAGCTGATGCAGACCAATTACCGGGTTCTGAAAAGAATGGCGATCATGACCCCGATTCTTACCGTGGTCATGAACGCCGCCATTATCGCCATTATCTACATCGGTGGCTATCAGATCGACAACGTCGCCTCCACCGGCATGAGCGCCGGTACCATTATGGCGGCAATCACTTACGTGACCAATATCCTTCAGTCTATCATGATGGTGACCATGATGTTGCAGTCGGTCTCCCGTGCCATGGCTTCGGTCCACCGGATCGAGGAGGTGCTGGACGCCGATCCGGTCATCCGTTCGGGTGAGCGCACGGAGGCACAGGGAGAGATCGCCGTGTCCTTCCGCCAGGTCGGATTCCGCTATCCCGGAGCAAGCGGTACGCCGGTGCTTCACGACATCACGCTGGACGTCCGGCGGGGAGAAACGCTTGCCGTCGTCGGTGCGACCGGTGCCGGCAAGACCACGCTTGTCAGCCTGATCCCGAGGTTTTACGACGCTACCGAGGGCGAGGTTCTTGTGGACGGTGTGCCGATAAAGGAATACGAGCTTTCGGCGCTCCGCTCTAAAATTTCCTTTGTCATGCAGAAGAGCGAGCTGTTCTCGGGAACGGTAGCGGACAATATCCGCATGGGAAAAGAGGACGCAAGCGGGGAGGAGATCCATGCGGCGGCACAGTCGGCGCAGGCGGCGGAATTCATTGATAGTCTGCCGGACGGATACGACTCCCGGATCGCCGAAAAGGGAGCCTCTCTTTCCGGCGGACAGAAGCAGAGAATTTCCATTGCCAGGGGACTGGTAAGGCGCCCCGAGATCCTGATCTTCGACGACGCTACCTCCGCCCTTGACCTTGCCACCGAGGCACGGGTGCGGGCGGCACTGCGGAACGACCTGAAGGATACGACGGTGATTATGATCGCACAGCGGATTGCCAGTGTGCGTGACGCCGACCGGATCGCCGTGATCGAGGACGGCACGGTGACAGCCTGCGCCCCGCATGACGAGCTGATGAAGATCAGCTCTGCATACCGGGATATCTATTACTCTCAGATGAAGAACGGAGGCGGTACTCATGAATAACGAACGTGCCAAACGAAGCGAAAACAATATGCCGCCGCTCCGTCCGGGCGGAGGACCCGGGAGAGGGGGACCGATGGGCGCCCGTATGCGGGCAGAAAAGCCGAAAGACGCCGGAAAGACCCTGATGCGCCTGTTGCGCTATATCGGCAAAAGCAAGCTGCTTATTCTGGTGCTGGTGATTCTGATCGCCCTGATTACGGTGATCGAACTTGCCGGACCTGCTTTGCAAGGAGCGGCGATCGACACCATTTCCATAAAAGACGGACATATTTCGGTGGATTTCCGTGCCATGACGGGCTACCTGATCGCTATGGGCGTGATCTTCCTTGTCAGCGCACTGCTTTCCTATCTGCAGGGAATTCTTGCGGCAAAGCTTTCGCAGAATACCGTATATACCCTGCGGTGCGATCTGTTCCGCAAGATCAGCCGACTGCCGATCGGTTATACCGATACCCACCGGCACGGCGACATCATGTCCCGTATGACGAACGACGTGGAAAACGTGTCCAACGCCGTTTCCCAGTCGATCACCTCGCTTGTCTCCAGTGTGCTGACGCTTGTCGGCGCCTTTGCCATGATGCTGTATTACGGCTGGATCATGGCGCTGATCGCCTGCGTGACCATTCCGCTTACTATTCTGGTCTCCTCCAGACTTGCCCGCTTCATGCGGAAATACTTTGTCCGTCAGCAGACCCTGCTTGGGCAGATCAACGGACAGGTGGAGGAAATGGTGACCTCCTATAAAACGGTTGTGACATACGGCAGAGAACCGGCGGCGATCAAAAGCTTTTCGGGTACCAGTGAGGAGCTGAAGGACTGCTCGGTGAAAGCCAAGGTATGGGGATCTATCATGGGACCCTGTATGAACTTTCTCGGCAACCTGCAATACGTGCTGATTGCCGGCTTCGGGGGCTTCTTCATCCTGCATCCGGTTCCGGTCATGCGCACGCTTACCATCGGCAACATTCAGTCGATGCTCCAGTATTCCCGCAAGCTTTCACGCCCGATCAACGAGATTGCCAACCAGTACGCTTCGATTCTGACCGCCCTTGCCGGCGCCGAGCGCATTTTTGAGATTATGGACAGCGCCGACGAGATCGACGAGGGAAAGGCGGATATCGGCGTGGAGGATATCGCCGGAGATATCGAATTCCGAAACGTGAACTTTTCGTACGTGCCCGGCAAGCAGGTGCTTCACGATTTCACGCTTTCGGTGCGCCGGGGGCAGAAGATCGCTATCGTGGGGGCAACCGGTTCGGGAAAGACCACGGTGGTCAATCTGCTGACCCGCTTTTACGAGGTCGATTCGGGCAGCATTTCCATAGACGGTACCGACATCACCGATATCCGAAAAGAGGTGCTCCGCCATTCGATTGCCATTGTGTTGCAGGACACCGTCCTGTTTTCGGATACCATACGGAACAATATTCTGTACGGAAAGCCGGACGCCACCGACGAGGAGGTGCGGCGTGCCGCCGCATTTGCCCGTGCGGATGAATTTATCAAGCGGTTGCCGGAGGGCTATGATACGGTGCTGGCGGAATCGGGAAGCAATCTGTCCGCCGGGCAGAGGCAGTTGCTCTCTATCGCACGTGCGGTGCTGGCGGATCCGAAGATTCTGATACTGGACGAGGCGACCTCAAGCGTCGATACCCGGACCGAAATGCACATTCAGCAGGCAATGATCGCCCTGATGCAGAACCGGACCTCGCTGATTATCGCTCACCGTCTGTCCACCATCCGGGATGCCGACAAGATCGTGGTGATCCGTGACGGCAGGATTGCGGAGATCGGAAATCATGAGGAATTGCTCCGGGCGGGCGGCGAATACGAAAAGCTGTATCGCAACCAGTTTGCGGGGATCGCCACATGACGGACGATTTCAGAGAACGCTTTGAGGAGCTTTGCCGGGAGCTTCTGAGAGGGACTGATGCGAATGGAGGAAGCTCCGGAGAGGGAATCGGGACCTATAACGAAAAAAATCTGCACAGGCTTCTGAAAAAGAGCCTGTGCGACCGGGATGAGGAATGTGAAGTGTGGGTCGGTGCTTATGTTGCCGATATTCTGACGGAGGGGCATATCATCGAGATCCAGACCGGGAGCTTTTACCCGCTGGCGCCAAAGCTACGGTATTACCTGGAGGAGACCGGATACCGGGTCACGGTGGTTCACCCGCTGATTGTGGAAAAGCTGCTTGTCCGGATCGACCGGGAGACGGGGGAGGTTCTGCGCCGGAAGAAATCGCCGAAACGGGAAAGCCTTGTCGGGGTATTGCCTCAGTTGTATTATCTGCGGCAGATGTTCCCGGCACCTGGGCTGGAGCTGGTGCTTCCGGAGGTATACGGCGAGGAATACCGCTATTCCGAGCGGATGCGCTATCGCCGTGCGGGCACCTACGACGCCGAATTCTTTCCCACAGGGATCCGGAAAATCACGACCCTTTCTACCCTTGAGGATGTGAAAGCCATTCTGCCACAAGAACTCCGCACAGGCGGGACGTTCGACCGGGCGTGCTTCTCATCGGTGACCGGTCTGCACGGCAGGGAAATGGGGAGCGCCCTTATGGGGCTTTGCGCTCTCGGTATCCTTGAGAGCAGTCGCACCGGCAAAAAATACGAATACCGCTTTTTGGAGTAGGGGGAGGCGGGGAAAACTTTTCTGGAGAAAAGTTTTCCCCGTGCCCCTT
>ENA-ORMN01003531-ORMN01003531.1-human-gut-metagenome-genome-assembly--contig:-NODE-3531-length-12176-cov-9.321096_pt1 | contig 12176 bp, 6 predicted proteins | sample MGYA00242102_ERZ508993 | MGnify/ENA primary metagenome ERZ508993 (study PRJEB26280, sample SAMEA2338770) | human gut metagenome | biome: human gut; feature: human-associated habitat; material: faeces... | reverse complement strand
AGCCCTCGGGGCGCGGTTTCAGCGGGAAATATTCGCCGTGCGCATAGCTGACCAGATTCGCGCGGCCAAGGTGCAGGCTGCCGTCCGGGTCAAACAGCGCGTCCTTCACGTAGACGTCTTCAACCGCGCAGAGAAACAGCTCGTGCGAGCCGAGCGGAAGGCGCTGCTGAACGCGGCAGCAGAGAAACGCGGGCGCTTCGTCCAGCGCGGGCGCGGGGAAGCCGTCAACCTCACGCGCGTGCAGGCGCATCTCCTTGAATTTATCGACGTCCCGCCCGCTTTTCACGCCGCAGAAATCCGCCGCGCGGCAGAGCGATTGGTCGATCAGGTTCAGGCAGAATACGCCAGATTGCACAATCTGCGCATACGAGTGGCGCGACGGACGCAGGGAGACGCTGATCATTGGCGGCGCGCTGTTGATTACGCCCGCCCACGCGACGGTAATCAGGTTGTCTTTGTCAAAGCCCGGCTCGGTGCCCCGGCAGGAAAGCATCACCGCCGGAATCGGGGAAAGGAAGGTGGTCGCGCCGATGGCGCGGAAATGGTTTGGCATATTTTCCCTCCATGGAAAGAATTGGAATTGGCGCGGCGAAACACAAACCGCGTTTTCTTCATCATACATGGGAAGAAGCGTAAAATCAATAAAAAATTTCCGCCAAATGGGAAGAAATGGCGGCGCTTGTTCGTTCTGTATGCAAAGGCCGCATCGCGGCTCTGTCGGTTGCATAAAGAGATGAAACGTGGTAAGATGGAGCCGAAACTCGAAGGGATTTTTCATCATGGAGGGAATCAGGATGGATCGAAATAAAATGAAACGTAAAATTGCGATGATGCTGTGCGTATGCGTGCTCTTTGCGTCGTCCGCGCCGCTCGCGCTGGCGGAGGCCGAGGACACGTCGAGCGAACCGCAGCAGGTTGCGACGCTGGAGGAAAACCAGCCTAAGCAGCCTGTGAGCCGCGAAAAAATCGGAATGAAGCTCACGCCTAATAACGGTGTGGTTTCCGTCGCGCTGACCGGTACGGCGGGCGAAGGCGTTGTGGTGGAGCTGTTTACGGAAACAAAGAATAGCGTCGATAAGCAGAAAGCGACGTTTGACGCAAATGGAAATGCCTCCGTGCAGCTGACCGCGAAGGAAAGCGGGAACTATGTTGTCCGCGCGCAGTATGCGAATACGACAAGCAACGAGTGGGCTCAGCAGGAAATTGCGTTGACGGTGAAGGCGCCTGATGAGGGCGGTGAGACCGGCGGCGCTGGTACGGAGACCCCGGAGACCCCGGTGACTCTGGAGAATCCGGTGACTCCGGTGACTCCGGAGAACCCGGAGAATCCGGTGAATCCGGTGACTCCGATAACTCCGGAAACCCCGGCCACTCCGACCACCCCGACCGAGGAGGATAAGCAGTTTGGCGTCAAGCTGTATGACGGCAACCTCAAGCTGGATGTTGAGATCACCGGCGGCAGCGATAAGGAGGTCACCGTCACCCTGACCCACGAAGACGGAACGGTGACCGAAAAGAAAGAGACGCTGTTCAGCGGCGCGGCCAACGTGTCCTTTAGTGGGCTGAAGGCGGGCGTGTACGCTGTGAAGGTTGCTTATACCGGCACATCGAACACCACGCCGTTCAGCGGTTCGGTGACGATTTACGACGAAAACGCGCTGCCTAAGCCGAACGAAAACACCTATCGCAAGATCGTGGCCAATGCGTCTGTGAACGGCCAGAAGATCGGCGTGCAGGTGACGGATTCGGGCTATAACACCTATGACGCGGCGTCGGGCGAAATGAAGGTTCAGCCCAAGACGCTGGTGGTAACGCTTATCGGCGGGCCGAGCACCAAGACCATCAAAACCGATACGGCCTTCGCGGAATTTACCGACCTTCCGGCAGGGCAGTATACTGTCACCGTGGCGTATGACGATCATGCGGACGCCGCGCTGGAAAGCACGATCAACGGCCTGACGGTTGCGCAGAATACGCAGGCCATCACCGCGACGGCGACGGCGGGCGTGAAGCGCATCGACGTGGATGTGACGGCGGCCAGCCCGATGAGCGTGGTGGCCACGCTGATGCAGAACGGCCAGCCGAAGGAAACTCGCTCGATTGCGGCGGGCGTGGGCAAGGTCAGCTTTGAAAACCTCGCGGCGGGCACGTACAGCGTTTCCGTCAACTACGCGCCCGCGCAGACCGGCGTTGCGGCGACGGTGATCGACAATCTGAACGTCACCGAGGAAAACGTGAAGATCGCCATCAGCGGCGTAACGCCGGGCGAAAATAAGCTCACTGTCAGCGGCACGGCGAAGCCGAACGAGCCCGTGATGATTTCCACCGTGCCGGACGGCGGCAGCACCATCGTCAACGCGGATGCAAACGGCAAATTCTCCGCTGAGCTGGCGCGCACGGCGGGCACCTATACCGAGGTCAGCGCGCAGTATGTCAGCGACGCGGCCAGCCGCGTCACCCTGAAAGGCACGTTCGTCGTCACCGGCACGGTCACAAAGCCCGGGCTGGAGGTGGACGATCTCTACAACAACAGCCTGACCGTCGTGGCCAAGACGACCGCGGGCGTGACCGTCTATCTCAAGACGGGCGATTATGAGCAGACCCTCGTTGCGGATAACCGCGGCATCGTCCGCTTCACCCTGCCGCATACCTACGCGCAGGGGACGCGCTTCACCCTGACCGTCTATTACGGCGCGGGCAACAGCATGTCCTACAACGTGGAAGCGACCGTGGGCGGCACGCCGTATTACAAGCTCTTCAAGCGCGGCAGCCGCGGCGACGGCGTGTACGCGCTGACCAGCCGCCTCTCCGAAATGGGCTACCCGGTTTCCCCGACGAATTATTACAGCGACAGCGTGGCGGCGGCCGTGCGCCTGTTCCAGTCTGCCAACGGCCTGAGCGCGGACGGCATGGCGGGCAAGCTCACGCAGGAGAAGCTCTATTCCGTCAGCGCCATCGGGTATAGCGAGAGCGGCCAGACCTATCCGACGCTGGTGCGCGGCGACCGCGGCATGGCGCTGCTCTACACGCTCCAGCAGCGCCTCAAGGATCTGGGCTATTACACCATCCGCGTGGACGGCATCTTCGGCAGCGGCACGCAGCGCGCCGTGCGCTGGTTCCAGTCGGTCAACGGTCTTTCCGTCACCGGCAAGGCGGATAACGCGACCCAGCAGCTCCTCTATTCGGCGCAGGCCAAGGCCGCTTCGGGCTATTCCCCGGAAAGCTACGATACGCTTTCGCGCTCCAACCGCTATAAAGCGGCGGTCGTTCCGCTCCAGCGCCGCCTGAAAGCGCTGGGCTACCTGAGCGGCTCGGCAGACGGCTACTTCGGCAGCAACACCTATCGCGCCGTGCGCAATTTCCAGAGCCGCAACGGCCTGAGCGTGACCGGCGTTGCCGATTCAGGCACGCAGCAGCTTCTGTATTCCTCCTCCGCGAGACCGGCCTCCGGCTCGTCCTCATCCGGTTCGGGCTCAAGCACGGGCTACCGCCTGCTGTATTGGGGCTGCCGGGGCGACGCGGTGAAGAGATTGCAGCAGGCGCTGATCGACGCGGGTTACAAGAGCTATGTCCGCTCTGCGGACGGCATCTACGGCCAGTGGACGTATGACGCTGTGCGCGCCTATCAGAAGGACGTCGGCCTCTCCGTGGACGGTATCGCGGGCAAGAACACCCAGAATAAGCTCTACGGAACGAAGTATTGACGCATCCGTCCGGCTCGCCTCAAGGCCGCCGGGGGTTGAAAGAGAATCATAAAAAAGAGATGTGAGTCGGCTTTGAGCCTTCTCACATCTTTTTTGATTTGGTCATTGATACTAATTCTTGTTAAAATGGCTTAATCCGCGCACCATCTTTTTCGCTCTGACTTTGCCTCGTTCCGTTCAACGTACCTCCAGTACGCCTCACTTCACTTGGCTTCGTCAGAACAAAAAATCTGATGCGCTCTGTTAAGCATTTTAACTGCGAATTAGTATGAAACGCATCTTTTTGGAGTGACAAAGGCGTTTTGACATGATACAATAAAGCGGATTCGAGCCTGAAAACGGACGGCGTTTGTCGATGCGCCCCGCGAGGGGACGAAGACCGCGCCGGAGCGCGCGGGGAGGATGACGGCGCGATCACCTGTCGCCGTGAACGAACCGAAGGATCAAACAAAGATTGAGAGGAACCAAAACCATGAACAAAAAGCCGAGCGGCAAGGACGTCGCCAAAGAAACGCTGATTCTGACCGTGGCGGTGGCCATCATTGCGGTTGCGGTCTATTTCTTCCTCGTGCCGAGCCACACGTCCATCAGCAGCATCTCCGGCCTCGGCATTGTGCTGACCAATTTTATCCCGCTTCCGCTGTCGGCCATCACGATGGTCCTGAACGTCGTGCTTCTTGTCATCGGGTTTATGACCTGCGGAAAGGAATTTGGGCAGAAGACGGTTTACACGAGCGTGCTGCTGCCAGTGTTTCTGGGGCTTTTTGAAAGGCTGTTCCCGAATTTCGTCTCCATAACGGGCAGCCAGGAGCTGGATGTGCTCTGCTACATTCTGGTGGTCAGCATCGGCCTCAGCATCCTCTTCAATCGAAACGCTTCTTCCGGCGGGCTGGATATCGTGGCGAAGGTGATGAACAAGTATCTGCACATCGAGCTGGGCAGGGCCATGTCCCTGTCGGGCATGTGCGTGGCGCTTTCCGCCGCGCTGGTCTACGATAAAAAGACCGTGGTTCTGAGCCTTCTCGGCACGTATTTCAACGGCATAATTCTGGATCACTTCATCTTCGATCACAATAAAAAGCGCCGCGTCTGTATCATCACGGAGAAGGAAGAAGCGCTCCGCCAGTTCATCATTCAGGATCTGCACAGCGGTGCGACGATCTACGAGGCCATCGGCGCGTATAACTTTGAAAAGCACAACGAGATCATCACCATCGTCAACAAGAGCGAGTATCAGAAGCTGATGAACTTCATCAATCGGGAAGACCCGAAGGCATTCATCACCGTTTACAACGTGTCGGATATGCGCTATCAGCCGAAAGTCTGGGAGAAGGAAGCCAAAGAAAGATAACGGGAAGCCTACAAAAACGCATATAAGTGCGCACAAGCTCCATCGGTCGGGATGGAGCTTGTGCTTTTATAACGCTGTGAATGGGTCAAATCGCCCGTGCACGCAAAGATTTGACGCTTTGCAGACCGCGGCGAAAGGAAATCAGATGCCCTTGAAGCTGAACGTGAAGCTCATGTGCTTGCTCGTGTCGAGCAGGTATTCCTCGTGCGTCTGCGCGCCCCAGCTATCGTCGCCCGCCACGCCCATCTGCTGCAGGTTCGCGCGGATGACCGTGTAATGGATCGGCGGGAGCTCGTAGTCGTGCATGGCGTTTTCCAGCTCGTGCGGCGTGTACGGCAGCGCGGAGAACTCCATGCCGTCGCCCGTGAAGCGCAGGCCGCGGCCGCGGTAATCCGTGACCTCCGCCCAGCGCACACCCGTGCGGTTGCCGCACTCCTGCGGGACGAGATACTTGGATACGTTTTCGCGGGTCGTCGTCTTGAAAATGCCCAGACGTGCGCCCTCGCGGCGATCCACGTAGTTTTCATTCGGGCCGTAGCCGTAGAAGCGAACCTGATCGTAGTCCGCGTCCATCTTGAGCATCACGCCGAATTCCGGCATGTCGCCCAGCTCGGCGACCGGATCGTAATCCAGCTTCACATCCACCTGTCCGCAGGGATGCACGGTGTAGGTCAGCTCGCACTGCGCATCCGGCCTTGTGCCCAAGCCGTAGGTGTAGCTGATGGTCACGGAGCCGTCCGGGTTTTCCGTCGCGGAGGGGTGGCCGTTCTTCTTCGCCAGCTCGGCGGTGGCGTTCGTCGCCGCGTACAGGGACGCGATCTTCCACTGGGCGTAGCGGAGCGGCATGCTGCAGCCGCAGTCGTTGTCGTTCGGCGCGCGCCAGAAGTTCGGCTTCGGGATGGACTTGAGCATCTCCTTGCCGCCCCAGCGGTAGCTGGTCAGGCCGCCCTTGAGGTCGCCGAAGAGCACGCTGAAATGCTCGCCGTGCACGCCTGTGTTGAAATCGCCGCGAACGACGCGCAGCGGTGCGTATCGCTCGTGTTTTGGCGCTTCCTGAACGGCATAAACGCCCTGCGCAAACGCGACTTCGTATCCGCGCGGCGCCCACGCCGTATCCGCCTTCAGGCGGAAGGAGAGCGTCACGGCGTATTCGCCCCCGCGCGCCTGATGGGCGAACGGCAGGTCATATTCGCGGCTCTCCATCGGCGGAACGTCGGTTGCAAGCGGCGCGGAGGCGACGGTTTCGCCGTTGCGCGCCAGAATCACGACGCAGTCATACGCGCTCGTGTTGGTGAACATCGCGCGGTTGGTGACGACGGCCTTCGTATCCGTCACCTTGGCGAAGATATCCTGATAGTTGTATTTGACCTCCTGCATCTTCGGGCTTTCCTCGCCGTCGCCATAGGCGATGCCGTTGCCACAGAAGTTGTAATCGCAGGGGCGGTCGTCAAAATCGCCGCCGTAGGCGTAGGTCGTGTTGCCGTAGCGATCCTTCGTGCGGATGGACTGGTCGATGTAATCCCAGATGAACCCGCCCTGATAGAGCGGCTCCTCATAGGCATATTCGGTGTACCAGTGCATCGCGCCGTTCGAGTTGCCCATCGCGTGCGTGTATTCGCAGAGGATGAACGGGCGCCCGCGGTGCTCGGCGAGGTATTTCCTGATCTGCGCGACCGGCGTATACATCTGGCTTTCCATGTCGGTCGTCTCGTTGCGGCGGCGGTCGTGCGCCACGCCTTCGTAATGAACGAGGCGCGTGTCATCCAGCTGGCGGAACTTCTGGCTCATCTCGAAGATGACGTCGCCGCCGAAGGATTCGTTGCCGCAGCTCCAGATGAGGATGCTGGCGTGGTTCTTGTCGCGCTGGTAGGTGGAATTGACGCGATCCAGCAGGATCGGCAGCCAATCCATGCGCTCGCCCGGCAGCGCGTATTCGACCGGCTTTCTGCCGCGCGCCACCATGTCCCAAATGCCGTGCGTCTCCATGTTGTTTTCGTCGATGACGTACAGGCCCAGCTCGTCGCAGATGGCGTAGAGCGCGCTGCTGTCGGGATAATGGCAGGTGCGGACGGCGTTGATGTTGTTGCGCTTCATGGTCAGCAGATCGCGGCGGATCTTCTCCTCCGGGATGGCGCGGCCGCTCTCGGCGCAGAAATCATGCCGGTTCGCGCCCTTGAACACGATGCGCTTGCCGTTGAGATACATGACGGCGTTTTTCAGCTCGAACCGACGGAAGCCGACGCGCTGGCGGACGACCTCGAGCACCTCGCCGCTGCCGTCCTCGACGGTCAGCAGCAGGTCATAGAGGTTCGGCGCTTCGCTGCTCCACAGGCGCGGGGCTTTGACCGGCATCTGCACGTCAAGCTCACTCTGCGCCACGCGCTCCGCCGCGGCAATGACCTCGCCGCAGTCAAGCAGTTCCATCTTCACGCGGCATGCACCGACAGCCTGATCCAGCTCCATCTTCATCGCGAGGTCGAGCGTCGCGTCGGTGAAGCTGTCGTCAAGCAGCGTCTTCACGCGGATATCCGCGATGTGCGCCTTGGGGATGGCGTAGAGATAGACGTCGCGGAAAATGCCGGAGAAGCGCATGAAATCCTGATCTTCCAGCCAGCTTCCCGCGCTCCAGCGTTCCACGCGGCAGGCGAGCTTGTTTTCGCCCTCGACGAGGTAATCCGTCAGCTCGAACTCGCTGGGCGTGAAGGAATCCGACGAGAAACCGACGTAGTGCCCGTTGAGCCAGACGGCGATGCAGCTCTCCGCGCCCTGGAAGGAGATGAAGACCCGCTTGCCGACCATCTGCGTCGGCACGAAGAACGTCTTGATATAGCTGGCGACGGGGTTGTATTCCTGCGGAATTTCGCCGATTTCCACCGCCTGATAGCCGTCCCACGGATACTGAACGTTGGCGTACTGCGGCGCGCCGTAGCCCTCCATCTGGATGTGCGCCGGAACGTGGATATCCGCCCAGCCGCGGCTGTCGTAATCCGCCGCCTCAAAGCCGGAGATGACCTGACCGGCGTTGAGCGCGTGGTGGAATTTCCAAAGCCCGTTCAGCGAACAGCGCAGGCTGGTTTCGCCGTGGGAAAGCTCCTCCATACTGGCGTAAGCCACATGGTCGGAATGGGCCGCGACCCGGTTTTCAGCAAAGAAAAGGGGGTCTTTGAGTCTGCTCACGTCAAAATTCATATGCTTCTTTTCCTTTCAATTCAAAAAGAGAGGCTGACAGGCTGAATGCTCAGCGATGCAGCCCCTCTGATTGGGTTCATTGTACCATCATTTGACTGCACCCGCAACCGCGTTTGTGAAACTCTTTTGCAGACAGAAGAAGATGATGACCGTCGGCAGCGAGCAGATCGTGACCGCCGCCATGACCACGCCGTAGTCGATGACGTAGCCGCCCATCGTGTTGGCGACCAGCATCGGCATGGTAATCGCCTCGTTGGTCTGCATGACGACCTTCGGCCAGAGATATGCGTTCCACGCGCCCATGAACGTGATGGTCGCGGCGGAGGCGTAGGTCGGCTTCATCATCGGAATGAACATCCGAATGAAAATCTGGAATTCATTCAGGCCGTCGATGCGCGCCGCTTCGAGCGTATCCCGCGGGAAGCTGCGCGCGCTGTTTCTGAAATACATAATCAGAAACGGCGTCGCGATGCTCGGCAGGATGAAGCCCGTCCACGAGTTGATGAGCTTCGCTTTGGTGAACATCTGGAACAGCGGAACGAGAACCGCCACAAACGGCACCATCATCGCCAGCATCAGAATCGCCATCACGGTGTCCTTCGCCTTGTCGTGATAGATTTCAAAGCCGTAGCCCGCGATGGAGCTGACCGCAAGCGCGGCAAAGGTTTGCAGGAGGGTCGTCGCGAACGAGTTTTTCAGCGCGCGCACGACGTTGTGCTGCTCGAACAGGTGCTGCAAATTCTCCAGCAGGTGCGTGCTCGGGAGCAGCCAGCCGCCCAGAATCTGCTGGGTGTTGTTAAACGCGGAGATAAAGCTCCAATACAGCGGGAATACGGAAATCAGCGACACGGCGATCAGAAAGATGTACATGACCGCGCGCGTAGCGTTTTTGCGAAGGGCGCCTTCTCTCATCGCTTGTCACCCACTTTCATCTGGATTGCAGCCAGCACCGCGACCATGACCAAAATGACGAAGGACATCGCGGCGGCGTAGCCGAAGTTCGGGTTCTTGGTGAACATGGTGTTGTAGATATAGTGCGACATGGTGATCGTCATGTTGCCCGGCCCGCCGCGCGTCAGGTTGACGGATTCATCGAAGAGCTGGAGCGTGCCGTTGGTGGACATGATCGCCGTCACCAGAATGATCGGGCGCAGCAGCGGAATGGTGATGCGCATGAGCTGCTGATAGGAGTTCGCGCCGTCGATGCGCGCTGCCTCATAGATCGAATAGTCGATGCTCTGCATGGCGGAGAGGTAGAAGACCATGTTGTAGCCCGTCCAGCGCCAGACGAGGCCGATGATGATGACCGCCTTGGCGTAGACCGGGTCGTTCAGCCAGTTGATCGCCTCAGAAATCAGGCCGAACTTGAGCAGCATGTTGTTGACCATGCCGTCGTAGGTGAACAGCGTGCGGAAGATCATCGAATAGGCGACCAGACCCGTTGCGCACGGCAGGAAGATGCAGGTTCTGAACAGGCCGCGGAGCTTGAGATCCCTGTTGTTGAGCAGGGAGGCGAAGATCACGGCCAGAATCAGCATGATCGGCACCTGAATAATCAGATACGTCAGCGTGTTGGTCACGGACTGAATGAAGACCTTGTCCTTGAGCATGAACTGGTAGTTTCTCCAAAGCGGTTCAGACCAGACCAGCGCCGTCGGTTTGCCGCGTTTGAAGGAGGTCAGCAGAGCGCTGAACATCGGATAAAAGCTCATAATGAAGATCAGCAGCGTCGCAGGCATCAGGAACGCCCAGCCCGCCAGACTCTGCTTCTGGTGCATGGACAGGCGCTTCTTTTTTTTCGGCGCGGATGCGGTGTTGGTCATGGTAAGCCACCTCTCTTTGATATAACCCCGGATGGGAAGAACTGCCGCCCCGGAAGACCCAGAGCGGCAGTTGATCTCAAGAAAATTCCGTCAGGATCAGAAGCCCATGGTGAAGTTCACCGTATCCTCGGCAGTGGCCAGCTCGGTATCCACGTCGCCGCCCTGGAGAATGATGTTGGTGATCGCCGTGCCAAGCGCTTCGCGGGCGTCGTAGTAATACGGGCCGGTGATGTTGGACGGGGTCTGCGCGCCGAACTCGACGATCTCGGCGAAGATCGGTTCGCCGTTGAAGAACTCGGAGCCCGCAGTGTAGTTGGAGCCTTCCTTCGCCGGGGTGTAGGTCGCGATGGCGGAGGTCGCCGGCAGAATCTCGTTGTAGAATTCGACGTTGCGGTACATCTGCATGAAGTCAAGCGCAAGGTCGATGTCCTTGTCGTTGATGATCGCCCAGCTGGAGCCGCCGTTGCTGGAGTAGTTGGTCGCGCCCTCGGCCTTGACGAGCTTGGGCAGGTTGGTCATCGCCCACAGACCCTTCTGATCCTGCAGGCTCATAATGGTAGAGAGAATCCAGCAGCCCTGAATGGTGCCCACGACGGTCTGGTTGGAGAGCGTGCCGATGTACTCGTCCCACGTGTTGACCTCGATGAAGATGCCTTCCTTGACCATGGTGGCGTAGAAGTCGATGACTTCCTTGAGCTGTTCGTTGTCCTTCAGGTTGACGGAGCCATCCTCGTTGAACATGGACGCGCCGCAGCTCTGGAGCATGATGAGAACGGTATCCACCGCGCCCGCCTGACCGGAGAGCATCGGGCGGCCGGTCTTGGCCTTCACGTCGCGGCCGATCTCGATGAAGCGCTCCCACGTGATGTCCTTCAGGTCGGCGGCGGTGTAGCCGGCGGCCTCGAGGTAATCGGTGCGGTAAGCGGCGACGGCGGTGCCGGCGTCAAACGGGATGCCGTGGTTCTTGCCGTCCACGATGGAATACGCGAGCTTGCCCTCAGCAAAGCCCTCGTAATCGTACTTGCCGGTCAGATCGGCGTACACTTCCGGATAGTTGGTGACGAACTTCTGGAAGGAGTTATCCTGAACGAGCAGGATGTCCGGCAGGGTGCTGGTATCGCCGTTGGACGCGATGACCGCGGTTTCGATATCCTCGGAGAGCTTTTCCTGAATGTCGATCACGGCGTCGGGATGATCCTTCAGATACATCTCCTTCGCAATCTGCATCGCCTTGATGTTGAAGGTCGGGTCCCACGTCCAGATGGTGATTTTTCCATCCGCTTCAGCCAGCACGCCGACCGCGCTGATGATCATGGCGAGCGCCAGCATCAAGGTAACGAGCTTTTTCATAAAAATCCAGTCCTCCTCTTTCTTGGTCGTCTTTTCGTTCCCTCGGCAAAAACAAAATGCCGTAAATCGACAAAGGTTTTTTGTTGATTCTGCACGGCATTTTACTTTCCTGTGCCGATTTCTTGTATACATTTTACCATACTTCTCGGCACAATACTATTCAATTTCGACTGCAATATGTTCAAAAATGACTATTTCCTCGCAAAGCGGTCGTCCGGCTGCTTTTCCCCGCACGCCCACTCGTGCGCTTTTTGGGCATTTTTTCGCCACGCGGAGGGACTCTGCCCGACGCAGCGCTGAAAATTCCGGTTGAACGTCGTGATGGAGGGGAAGCCCGTCCGCGCGGCGATGTTCTGAATCGGCTCGCTGGTCGAGCGCAGGAGGTTCAGCGAGCGGTGGATGCGGTAGCGGTTGATGTATTCCAGCGGCGCGACGCCGACCAGCGTGGTGAACATCCGCCGGAAATGGCTTTCGCTCATCATGCAGCTGCGCGCCATCTGCTCGACCAGAATTTCCTCCGCATAATGCCTTGAAACATACAGCAACGCAGGCTCCAGCGCGGGCGGCACAAGCGGCGTTTCCATGCCCGCCATCACATCCATCTCTTTTTCCCTGCTCCGCAGACGCGCCAGCCCCGTCATCAGCAGAATCAGATAAGCCTCAAGTTCCGGCAGGACGTTTCCGCCGCTCCGCTCCAAATCGAACATCGTGTGGATGATTGACGCGGCGCGCGTGCCGTCCTCGTCGCCGGGGGGCAGA
>ENA-ORMN01003529-ORMN01003529.1-human-gut-metagenome-genome-assembly--contig:-NODE-3529-length-12179-cov-35.565902_pt1 | contig 12179 bp, 8 predicted proteins | sample MGYA00242102_ERZ508993 | MGnify/ENA primary metagenome ERZ508993 (study PRJEB26280, sample SAMEA2338770) | human gut metagenome | biome: human gut; feature: human-associated habitat; material: faeces... | reverse complement strand
ACTGCGATATGGTCGGTCACACCGGCGTCTATGAAGCCGCGCGTCTGGCTGTGGAGACGGTGGACCGCTGCGTGGGACAGGTGGTGGAAGCCACCAGCCCTACTGCCGCCGACTGGGACGCGCCCAGGCGGCCCACCATGGCCGCGTCGATATATTGCATGATAATAGTGGCCAGCTGTGCCATGATGGCCGGCCAGCTGAGCTGCAGCGTCAGGCTGATCTGCTGCCGGGTGGACAGCGGCGCGCCGCTGCGCAGCAAAGCCAGATGATCCGTTTTCAAGGGTGTCCCTCCATAGAACTTGTTTTTTCACTGTACCATCGATTGACAAGGACAAACAAGTCCTTGTCAATCGATGGTACCACGGACGCGCGCTTTTCGCAACCCCGGCGTGGCGGAGCACCGTGATATACAGCATATAAATGTGCGGGCACAGCCCGTTGTCCGGGCGTCCAATACCCGGCCGGGCTTGTTCAGGCCGCGCAATATGGTACAATGCCCGTAAAGAATATCGGCGGGGCTGTATCCCGCGAAAAGAGGACAATATGGAGTATCGTGTTCTGCCCCACGGCGGGGAGAAGGTCAGCGCCATCGGCACGCAGCCGGAGGAGTTCGCCGCCATGATCGCCGACCGCCTGCAGCTTGAGCTGCAGAATAACTGAACTGACCGACCGGCCCCACGGCATAGCCGTTGGGCCGGTTTTACTTTACTGGCACATCAGAAACGCTTTCAGCGCCAGCTGGAAGGTCAGCATCTGCTCGCTGTCGTTATAGTTCAGATCCAATATTTCGGCAATACGGTCCAGCCGGTACAGCAGCGTGTTCCGGTGGATAAACAGCGCCTTGGAGGTCTTTACGGAGTTCTGACAGTTGTTGAAATAGGTTTCCAGCGTGTACAGCAGCTGGGTATTGTGTTCCTCGTCGTACGCCAGCAGCGGCTTGATCCGCTGGATCAGCGCCAGTTTCGCATTGGGTGAGTCATAGATGAGCTCGCAGAGAATATACCGGCGGTAAGTGGCAATACGCTCGTCGCATATCCTGCTGGCCAGATCCACCGTGCGGAGCGCCTGGGAATAGCTGCGGCAGAATTCCGCAAGCGAGGGCACAGGGTCACCGATGCCGAAGATCACACCCCGATCCTGCCCCTTAGCGCTGAGCATCTTCATCAGGTCCCCACAGTACTCCCGCACCAGCGCCACCTGCTCATACACGGGCAGGCTCTCGCTCTGCTGCAGCACAAGGATCACGTTGTTGTACTTGGCGAAAGCATAGCTGATATTCCCGGACAGCATCTCCCACTTGTCCGCCAACTGGCTGCGCAGCAGGGCGCTGGTGCCCAGCCATTCTGACGTCTGCAGCAGCCGGTTCTGCTCGGTGAAGGAGATCAGCGCACAGATATAGGGCGAATACAGCGGGATATTGCAGTAGTTGGCGGATTTGACGATCTCGCCGTAGGACAAAGCTCCCTCCGTCACCAGGCCGTCCAGGAAGTGGCTGATCTCCCTCCTGGAGGATGAACCCCCGCGCTTTTTGATCAGCACCAGCGTACAGGCGGCGGCAATACGTCGGTACAATGTGTTCTCATTCTCGGTCAGCGGCGCATTGGCGGGGCGGATCGCGCCCAGATACCCCATGATCTCCTGCTCGGAGTGGATGGGATAGATGTGCACGCACTTGTCCTCCTGCTGTAAGGGATAGATCCCGGCGGACAGACCTGCTGTCCGCAGTTTTTCTACCTCCTTGACGCGCTCCGGCACGGAGAACAGCACCTGCCCCACAGCCAGTTCTTCCCGCAGCCCCGGCTGCAGCATCTGGGAAACGCACTGTATCTTCCGGCTCGGTGTCATATACAGCAGCGGCACGTGCAGCAGCGGGGCGCACTTTTTCAGCAGATATTCCACCTCCGCGTGTCCCTGCAGCACATCAAACATGGCCTGATACACCATCTGCAGCGCCTGTTCCTCGTTGATGCCGTAAACATATTTGCTGACGGCTTCACTGATCTCGGATAGGGAGGTGTGGTAGGGAATACGCATCAGCGGGAAGTGCAGCTCATCGGCCAGCTGCAGCATAGCGGGCGGTATCTCATGAAAATACCGTTTCATTTTAATAACAAGGCCGCCGGAGCCGCTGTCGGCCAGGTCCCGCAGTACCTTCTCCTGCTTTACCGGGTCGTCCAGCAAAAAGTAACCCGTAGTCAGCATGATCTCCCCGGCACGCATCCAATTGACCATCTCCGGGTTATCGAACATCACTGCGCCGGATATGGTGCGCGCCAGGCCGTCCGCACCGGCGGCCACCTCCACCACCCGCAGCTCATTCTGTTTCAAAAGCTCCCGCAGCGTCATAAGTACGCCTCCCTTCGGCAAAACACCAAAACACCCCCTATTTTGATGATACCATTATACCCCATAAGTGTAAACCGCCTTTTGTGCAGACGCACAAAAAACCGGGCGCGAATTTGTGCCGTGCGGCGGGCATGGCCGAGGAAATCGTGCTACCCTATAGGTGAAAATACTTCAGACCGCAAAAGAGGGAGCACATGAAAATTACTGTTCTGACCTGGTGCGTCAGCTTTTTACCTATACTGCTGCTGATTATGCTGCTGGCGGTTTTCCGCGTATCTACCGCCCGCGCCGCAGGTGTGACACTGCTGCTGACCGTACTGTCCGCCTTAGTAGTGTACAAAGCGGACATACAGCTGGTACTGTTCGAGAGTCTGAAAGGCGTGTGGAGCACAGCCACCATCCTATATATCATCTTCCCCGCGCTGCTGCTGTACGAGCTCATCGCCGCCTCCGGCGCCATAGATGTAATGAACGACACCATGCGGCAGCTGAGTCCCCACGAGCTGTTCCGCATCCTGACAGTAGGTTGGGTATTCGTGGGATTTCTGCAGGGTATCACCGGCTTTGGCGTTCCGGTCGCCATATGCGTCCCCATGCTGGTGGCGCTGGGCGTCCGTCCTACCATGGCGGTCATCATCGCCCTGCTGGGCCAAGCCTGGGGCAACACCTTCGGTACGCTGGCTGTGGCCTGGGACGTGCTGGCGCAGATCTCCGGCATCACCGGCACGGAGCTGCATCTGACTGCCCGCTACACCGCCTTGCTTCTGTGGATACTGAACCTGGCCGCCGGCGCATTGATCTGCTGGCTGTATGACCGGGGCCGCGGGCTGCGGCAGGGCGCTGCGTTTGTCCTTGTGATCTCCCTGATACACGGCGGCGGCGAGCTGCTGGTTGCACAGTACAACGCCTCCATCGCGGCCTTTATCCCCGCCACCGTGGCTATGGCCGCCATACTCCCCCTGTCCCGTCTGCCCATGTACCGCAGAGCATACGCCTGTGAAGGCAGCCCCATGATGGTACGCCGGACCTCCGCGACAGGCGCGGAAAAGCCTCGCGGCGCCGTCTGGCTGTACTTTGCCCCCTATATGGTGCTGATCCTTGTTACCGTAGTACTTCTGGTGATCCCTCCCGTCCACGAGGCGCTGAGCCGCTGGAGCGTGGGGTTCGCTTTCCCCGAGACCCGCACCGCCTACGGCATCGTCAATGCTGCCACGGCCAAGTACTCTCCCTTCCACCCGCTGGTGGATTCCGGTACCGTACTGCTGCTGACCTGTATCATCAGCTACGCCCTGCTCCATGGCCGCGGCCTGCTGGAGCGTTCACAGCTCCGCGTCATGCTGTCACGGACGCTGCAGAAAACAAGACCCGTAGCCGTGTCCCTGATCCTGCTGCTGATCATCTCCAAGCTCATGAGCGGCAGCGGCCAGACGCTGGTGCTGGCGCAGGGCATCACCCACGTCATGGGTCGGTGGTACGCGCTGCTGGCCGGTGTGCTGGGCGTGATAGGCTCCTTTGTCACCGGCAGCAACATGTCCTCCAACATCCTGTTCACCGATGTACAGGTGAATGCAGCCGCCGACCTCGGCGTCAGCAGCAGCCCCCTGCTGGCGGCGCAGACCGCCGGCGCCTCCGCCGGCAGTATGATCTCCCCCAGCAAGATCATCCTGGGCACCACAGCCGGCGGCGTACCCGGCGAAGAGGGCACGGTACTGCGCTTCACGCTGCTGACGGCAGCGATCCTCACTTTGGTCACTGGGGTGATCTGCTGGATCATCCTGTAATAAGAAAGGAGAGCAAATCGTGAAAACTTTGTTCCGCAATGGCAGCATCCACACCATGAACGGCACAGAGGTCGTTCATTCCCTGCTGGTGGAGGACGGCCGCATTCTGGATGTGAACTGCGATGTCCCCGCTGGCGAGTGTCAGGTGGTGGACCTGCACGGTAAGACCGTGCTGCCCGGCTTCCACGACAGCCACGAGCACTTCCTCTGCTATGCCACGGATAAGGAGAAGATCAACTTCTTCGGTATCCGCTCTCTGGAGGAAATGGCCGAGCGCACCCGCCGGTACATCGCCGACCGCGGCATCAAAAAGGGCGAATGGATCCAGGGCGGCGGTTGGAACGAAAATGAGTTCGACGTGCCTGTGCTGCCCTCCCGGCAGGATCTGGACAAGTTCTGCCCGGACAACCCCGCCATCTTTACCCGTACCTGCTGCAGCGTGGCCGTGGCCAACACCGCCGCGCTGAAGGCCGCCGGCATTTTTGATGATATTCCTACGCTGCAGGACGGTTACATCGTGGTGGATGAAAACGGCGTCCCCACCGGCATGCTCCACGAGCGCGCCCGGCACCTGGTCTATGACATCCTGACCAAGTACACCAAGGAACAGCTGAAGCAGTTCATCCTGGACTATCAGAAGGATCTGCTGTCTACCGGCCTGACCACCGTACAGACCGACGACTTCAAGCTGTGGGACGCCACTATCGATGACATTCTGGCCGCCTATGAGGAACTGGACAAAGAGGGCAAGCTGAACGTGCGCTTCATCCAGCAGCTCCGCCTCATCACCGACGCGCAGCTGGAGGACTATCTCCACCGCCACAGCGGCCGCACCGGCGACGGCAGCGAGTTCTTCAAGATCGGTGCCTTCAAGCTGCTGCCCGACGGTTCCCTGGGCGGAAAGACCGCCGCGCTGCGTGAGCCCTATGAGGGCGACCCGGAAAATAAGGGCATCTTCGTCTATGACGAGAAGGTGTTCTATGACCTGCTGGAAAAAGCCTACCGCAACGGCCTGCAGCTGGCCATCCATGCCATCGGTGACTATACCATGGACGTGATTTTGGACTGCTATGAAAAGATCGCCGCCAAGTACCCCAAGCCCGATCCTCGGTTCCGCATCATCCACTGTCAGATCACCAGCGAAGATATTTTGGACCGCTTCGCCCGCAACGGCGTTTTGGCGGACATCCAGCCCCTGTTCATCCGTGCGGATATGGAGATCGCCGAGGAACTGCTGGGCAAGGAACGTGTCTCCACCTCCTACGCCTGGAAGACCATGCTGGACAAGGGCATCCACGTTTCCGGCAGCTCCGACGCCCCTGTGGAATCCTTCGACCCCATCCTGGCTATCCACTGCGCCGTCACCTCTCAGAATTTGGATGGACAGCCTGCGGGCGGCTGGCTGCCGCAGCAGAAGCTGACCGTGCAGGAGGCCGTGGCGCTGTACACCACCGGCTCCGCCTACACCAGCTACGAGGAAAACGTCAAGGGCAAGCTATGCCCCGACTATCTGGCGGACTTCATCGTCCTGTCCCAGGACATCTTCTCCGTCCCGGAGAATGAGATCGTCAACACCAAAGTTGAGCAAACCTACTTGGGAGGTAAGTTGGTATATTCCCGTTGACATCCCCTTTCCCACGCATCAGAATAAGACGATACAAGAGAGGAGAGAATCATGAAAAAGAAAAGAAATCTAATCGGTGTATGCCTGGTGGCCGTTCTCATGCTCGCTCTGACCGTTATCGGCTATGCTGCCGGTGACGGCGAAGCGGCACCGGAGTACGGCGCATGGTGCCTGGTCCCCCCGCTGGTCACCATCGTCCTGGCCTTCGTTACCAAGCAGACCATCATCTCCATGTTCATCGGCATCTGGGTAGGTGCCACCATCATCCATCACTTTAACCCCATCGACGGCCTGATCGGCAGCTTCACTGGGTACCTGGTGCCCTCTATTGCCGACAGCTGGAACGCGGGCATGCTGATCATCATGGCGCTCATTGGCGGCTTCATGTATATGCTCAGCGCCTGCGGTGGCGCGGAGGCCTTCGGCCGCTGGGCCGAGAAGGTGGCTAACAACCGCAAAAAGAGCCAGCTGCTGGCCTGGATCGCCCCCTTCGTATTCATCTTCAATCAGGGCTGCCTGCTGGTGGGCGTCATCATGCGTCCCGTCACCGACAAGACCCATATCTCCCGCGTAAAGCTGGCCTACATCACCGATGCCATGGGCGCACCGCTGGTCTCTATGTCCCCCATCAGTGATAACGGCGTGTACCTGGTGGGTCTGCTGGCCGCCGAGATCGCCGCCCTGAACCTCACCGGCGTGGGTGCCTACGACCTGTATTTCGGTATGTTCCAGTTCAACCTGTACGGTGTGTTCTCCGTCATCACCGTCCTGCTGGTCATCCTGTTCGGTCTGGATGTCGGCCCCATGTACAAGGCCGAGAAGCTGGCTATCGAGACCGGCAAGACCTACAGCGACACCGACAACCTGATCGCCACTCCCCCCGAGACCGACTTCGCCGAGGACTGCAAGCTGAGCATGGCCAACTTCCTGGCCCCCATGATCACTCTGATCCTCACCATCTTCGCCGTGGTGTTCTACACTGGCCAGATCTGGGTCAACGGCTTCATTGGCTGCTTCGGCCACGCCAATATCCAGATGGCCATCGCCATGTGCTTCCTCACCGGCTCCATCGCCGCCGGAATCGTGGGCATTAAGTCAAAGCTCATTACCCTGGGCGGTGCCATTGACAAGTGGACGAAGGGTGCGGCCAGCATGATGCAGGTCATTATGATCCTCGTGTGTGCATGGAGCATCAGCGGTCTGACCAAGTCCATGAACATCGGCCAGTTCCTCACCGGCGTGGTGCAGGATTCTATCCCCGCAGCGCTGATCCCCGCCATCCTGTTCCTGATCGGCGTGGTGGTGTCCTTCGCCACCGGCAGCTCCTGGGGCGTCTGGGCCCTGGGTATGCCCATCGCCCTGCCCATGGCCAACGCAATGGGTATCCCCCTGACTCTGGCTATCGGCGCGGTCGTTTCCGGCGGTCTGTTCGGTGACCACTGCTCCCCCATCTCCGACACCACCATCCAGTCCTCCACCAGCGCCTGCTGCGACCATCTGCAGCACGTAAAGACCCAGCTGCCCTATGCCTTGACGGTTGGTATCTCCTCCCTGATCGGCTTCCTGTTTGCCGGACTGGTGGCTCCCGTGCTGGCTCTGCCCGTGACCCTGGTGTGCATCATTGCCGCCCTGTTGGTCATGAAGAACATCTCCCGTAAACGGGCCGCTGTGGCTGCCTGAGTGATCTCCCTTACCTCCCCTCAAAAAGGAAACCGCCCACCGGGCGGTTTCCTTTTTGCTCTCCGGCCGCAAAAGGACCGTCCAACGTCCGGCTGGCTTTATGTACATCGGAGCCCTTGCTTTTTGGCAAAATGCAGACTATACTAAGGGCGAAAAGCTGAAATGCACCTGTGGAGAGGAGGCAGCATAGATGAGGGAGATGTGTCAGACTTTCGGCATAACAGCGCTCGGCGAGACCGTGGAAAGCTGGACACTGGAAAATGAGTTTCTGACAGCGGAGGTGCTTACCTACGGCGCAACGCTGCGGCGGCTGGTGTTCGGCGGCGTGGATGTGGTGCTGGGCTATGACACCCTGTCGGAATACGAGCGAAACGACGGCTATGTCGGCGCGACAGTGGGCCGGGTGTGCAACCGAATCGGCGGGGCGTCCTTCGAACTGAACGGCAAGACGTACCCACTGGCGAAAAACGACGGAGAGAACCATCTCCACGGCGGCGTGCGGGGATTTGACAAATATATCTGGGCGGCGGAGCCGCTGGCGGACGGCCTGCGGCTGCACCGTCTGTCGCCTGACGGGGAGGAGGGGTATCCCGGAACGTTGGCGGTGTCGGTGACGTATCGGCTGGCCGGCGAGTCGCTTCGGATCGAATACGAGGCGGAAAGCGATGCCGACACCCTGTGCAGCCTGACCAACCACAGCTATTTCAACCTGAACGGCGGCGGTACGGCTATGGCGCATACGCTGGCACTGGCGGCGGAGAGGTATCTGGAGACATCTCCCGGCTGCCTGCCCACGGGGCGGGCGCTGCCGGTGGCGGGGACGCCCTTTGACTTCCGCGCAGCTAAGGCTGTCGGACGTGATATCGGCACCCCGGCGGAGCAGCTGCGGCTGGTGAACGGCTATGACCACCATTTCTGCGTGGACGGGGCCGGTCTGCGCCGTGCGGCGGTGCTGCGGGGCGACAGCAGCGGCATCGCCATGACGATGGACACCACCTCTCCCGGTGTGCAGCTGTATACGGCCAACTGGCTGTCCCGGCGCGGCGGAAAGAATGGGGCGGTATATGAGCCCCGCTGTGCCGTGTGTCTTGAGCCGCAGTTCCCGCCGGATGCGGTACACCACCCAAACTTTCCACAGCCGCTGCTGCGGCGGGGCGAAGTATACCGGCACTGCACGGTATACTCCTTTTCAAAATAACAACACATCCCCCGTGCAGCGTATCTGCGCGGGGGATGTGTTGTTATTATTGCGCTCAGCCCATGACCACGCGTACCTGCACCTCTGTGCCGGGTGCGGCCGGGGGAAGCACATTCCCGGTGATGGATGTTCCATCCACGGTGATGGAAGCGATTCCCTTTTCTACGTGGTGAGGATTCTCCACAGTGATGCGGTAGACTGCACCGCGGTAGCGGCGCTTGATGGTATAGCCTGCCCATCCCGCGGGAATGCAGGGGGCGACAGCAAGACCGTCCAGCGTGGGCTGCACGCCGAGAATGGCCTGCGAGATGCTGACGAATGTCCAGGCTGCCGTGCCGGTGAGCCAGCTGTTCTTGCCCTCGCCGAAGGTGGGCGCGTCCTTGCCGGCCACCATCTGGCTGTATACATACGGCTCAGTGCGATGGATCTCACTGATGTCCTCAATATAGGCGGGGCAGGTCTTGCGGTAGACCTCGAAGGCGCGTGTGCCGTGCCCCAGCACCGTCTCGGCGCAGGTGATCCACGGGTTGTTGTGGCAGAAGATACCGGCGTTCTCCTTATAACCGGGGGGATAGCTGGTGATCTCGCCCAGCTCCAGATGATACCGGGTGTAGGCCGGGTGCAGCAGGACGATGCCGTATTGGGTGTCCAGATACCGCTGCACGCTCGCCAGCGCCTGCGCGGCCTGGCCGGTGGCGGCGCCGATGCCCGCCATGACGCACATACCCTGCGGCTCGATGAATATCCGGCCCTCTTCACATACCTGGCTCCCGACGGGCGCACCGAAGGCATCGTAGGCGCGGCGGAACCACTCACCGTCCCAGCCGGCATCCAGGACCGTCTGCTCCATGGCGGTAATGGCGCTCTCGGCATCGTCTGCCTCGGCATCCAGACCCAGATGACGGCAGATATCCGCCCAGACGCGGCCGTATTTCACGAACATACCGGCGATAAACACGCTTTCCGCCACCGGCCCCTCACTGGGTCCGGTGGTCTGAAAGCTCTCGCCGGGATGGGCGGAGAAGCAGTTGAGGTTCAGACAGTCGTTCCAGTCGGCGCGGCCGATCAGCGGCAGACCGTGGGGCCCCAGGTGGTCGACGGTATAGCGGAAGCTGCGCCGCAGGTGCTCCAGCAGCGGCTGCTCCGTGCCGGCTTTCGTGTCGAAGGGCACCGACTCGTCCAGAATGGTCCAGTCGCCCGTCTCGCGGAGGTAGGCGTCCGTTCCGGCAATGAGCCACAGCGGGTCGTCGTTAAAGCCGCTGCCCACAGCCAGGTTGCCCTTCTTGGTCAGGGGCTGGTACTGGTGATAGGCGCTGCCGTCGGGGAACTGGGTGGCGGCAATGTCCAGGATGCGTTCCCTTGCCCACTGGGGGATCATGTGGACGAAGCCCAGCAGGTCCTGACAGGAGTCACGGAAGCCCATGCCCCGGCCCATACCGCTTTCGAAGTAGCTGGCGGAACGGCTCATGTTGAAGGTGACCATGCACTGGTACTGGTTCCAGATGTTTACCATGCGGTCCAGCTTCTCGTCACCGGAGGACACCTGATAGCCGTCCAGCAGCCGGCTCCAATGGTCCCACAGGGCGGCAAGCGCCCGGTCAAAGGCTGCGTCGGAGCTGTAGCGCTCCATCATGGCGTGGGCCTTTTCCTTGTTGATGACGCCGGGAGCGCTCCATTTGGCGTCCTCCGGATTTTCAATGTAGCCCAGGCCCAGCAGCAGGGTTTGGGATGCGCCGGGGGCCAGCGACAGCGTGAACTGCATGGCGCCTACCGGCGCCCAGCCGTGAGCCACGCTGCCGGTGCAGGCACCGTTTTTCACCGCCTGGGGCATGGACGGCGCGCCATACACGCCTATAAAGGCGTCGCGGCTGGTGTCAAAGCCCTCGTAAGGGCGGTCTGCCCACAGCACGGCGTAGTGATCCCGGCGCTCGCGGTACTCGGTCTTGTGATAGATGGCGTTGGGCTCCAGCTCCACCTCGCCAATGGAGAAATTGCGCTGAAAATTGGAGCTGTCGTCCATGGCGTCCCACAGGCAGAACTCCGCATAGGGAAACAGCGACACTGTGCGGGGCGCATCACTCTCGTTGGTGACGGTCAGCCGGGTCAGCAGGCAGTTGTCGCCCTTGGGCACCAGCATTTCCTGACGGACGGCTATGCCGTTTTTGGAGCCGCGGAGGATCGTATAGCCCAGTCCGTGGCGGCACTCATACTCGTCCAGCTCCGTCTGCGTGGGCTGCCAGCCGGGGTTCCAGACGGTGTCGCCGTCCTTGACGTATACATGAAAGCCGTCGCTGTCCAGCGGGCAGTTGTTATAGCGGTAGCGGGTCAGACGGCGGAGACGGGCATCCCGGTAGAAGGCGTAACCGCCGGCTGTGTTGGACACCAGCGCAAAAAAGTCCTCGCTGCCCAGGTAATTGATCCACGGCAGCGGTGTGCGGGGTGTCTCGATCACATATTCGCGTTTTGCGTCGTCGAAGTGGCCAAAGCGCATAAAAACGTCTCCTTTCGCTCGCGGCGTGGTGCCGGAGCCGATATTACGAAAACGATTAAGGCATATATGGATATGCGTTCAATAGAGAGAGTAGCGCATTTTTGCGTAAAAAGCAAGCTATTTTTCAGCCAATTTCATAAAAAATGAAAATTATATAGGCGGCAACGTTGTTACGTTTATTTTCGCTGGGAAATTATACAAATTTTCGTAGTTGTAGTCGTGCGAATATACAAAGTTGAGCATTCTAAACAAACATATATTGCTTTTTCTGCCCGAATGGGGTATTGTAAGAAGCGAAAACGATTAAGTTATGCAAACGGAAGGAGGACACCTGTGGTATCCATGAAGGACATCGCACAGCGTTGCGGCGTATCCGTGGCCACGGTCAGCAAGGCACTGAACGGTCAGCAGGATATCGGAGAGGATACTCGCCGACGGATCTGTATCGCCGCGGAGAAGATGGGCTATATGACAAACTCCGCCGCCCGTGCGCTGAAGACCAACCGCACCTATAATTTAGGCGTACTGTTTGTGGACGAGAGGCACAGCGGTCTGGCACATGAGTACTTCTCCGCTGTGCTGGAAAGCTTCAAGGCTGAGGCGGAGGCCCACGGCTACGACATCACCTTCCTCAACCACAACGTGGGTGGAAAGCCCACCACGTATTTGCAGCACTGCCGGTACCGCGGTCTGGACGGCGTGGTCATCGCCTGTGTGGATTTTAACCACCCGCAGGTGCAGGAGCTGGTGGACAGCGGGCTGCCGCTGGTGACCATCGACCACGTGTTCAACAACCGTCTGGCCGTGACCTCCGATAACCTCTGCGGCACGGAGGCGCTGGTGCGCCACGTGTACGAGGCCGGTCACCGGCACATCGCCTTCATCCACGGCGAGGACACTGCCGTTACCCAAAACCGCCTGACCTCATATTACCGGGCGCTGGAGGCGCTGGGGCTGGAGGCGGAGCCGGATTATGTACGCGCAGGGCGCTACCACGATCCGGAGTGCTGCGCCCGCGAGACGGCCGCGCTGCTGGCGCTGCCGCAGCCGCCAACCTGC
>ENA-ORMN01003525-ORMN01003525.1-human-gut-metagenome-genome-assembly--contig:-NODE-3525-length-12191-cov-8.867666_pt1 | contig 12191 bp, 9 predicted proteins | sample MGYA00242102_ERZ508993 | MGnify/ENA primary metagenome ERZ508993 (study PRJEB26280, sample SAMEA2338770) | human gut metagenome | biome: human gut; feature: human-associated habitat; material: faeces... | reverse complement strand
CCTCAGCGTAGCCCGCTACGCCTACGTTTTTTGACATGCACTCTCAGAAAAATATACTTCGTATTTAGTCCAGTTATTTGTGAACCGCTATACTAGAAATAGGCACTTCCGCTTTTTTTATGCTTATAAAGTTTGATTGACTATTGATTGACTACAAACAAGCACACATGATTAAAAAGCAAGGGGAATTGAAACTACCTATATTACGATTAAGAAGAAAGAGTAAAAGTATTTGCTCATGTTGGAAAGAATGATATAATGATAGACAAAGACAAATTTGAATTTTTGCATGAATTTGGAGAGAACATCGTGGGAAGAAATTTTGATTTGATAAAGAAAAACTTGATTTCATTAGGCTATATTGTTAATTGCTTTGAAACTGCTTCCGAAGCAGCTAACTATATAAATTCCCAAATTGATAATCAAACTGTAGGATTTGCAGGTTCTATGACATTAGAAAAGATGGGACTTTTTGAAAGTCTAAGTACACATAATCAAGTGTTTTGGCATCATAGGATACCGGAAGGAAAAACAAGTAAAGAGGTTCGTCTAGAGGCAAACGCAGCATCCATATATATTACGTCAGTAAATGGAATTGCTGAAAGTGGTGAAATTGTCAACATAGATGGAAATTGTAATCGTGTTGCATCCATATTTTATGGGCATGAAAAGGTTTATTTTGTCATAGGTGAGAACAAGATTGAGAAGGATTATGACAGTGCATTGTACAGGGCAAGAAATATTGCAGCTCCGTTAAATGCCCAAAGGCTAGGAGTCAAAACGCCTTGTGCAATAAAAGCGGACAAATGTTATGATTGTAAAAGCCCGGAAAGAATATGTAGAGGACTTTCGGTATTATGGGAAAAACCTATGACTGGCGAATTTGAAATAATTCTAATACATGAAAACTTGGGATATTAATAAACATTCAGTAATACTGAGAGACGAATTTGAATTTTTATTTCAGTTAATCCAGTCGTTTAGACTTGATTATATAAAGCAAAGATAAAAACGCAACGTATGTAGCATGCATGCCAGAGCCGGTAGGTAGCCCGGCCGTCCTGATTATTCAGGGTAAGTAACCTGCCCCTCCGGGTTGTCCGTTCTTTGCTCATCTCAATCAATAAGGAGGGATTGTCATGGGCGAAGTAACAGGCAAGCTGACGGTGTTCTTTGAAGAACCATTTTGGGTAGGCGTATTTGAAAGGTACGAGGACGGGAAATTGTCTGTAGCTAAGGTAACCTTTGGTTCAGAACCAAAGGACTACGATATCAACAAGTTTATCTTAGGGCATTATTATAGTTTGCAATTCAGTCCAGCTGTGGCAGCTGTTGTTATGGAGACGAAAAAGAATCCAAAGAGAATGCAGCGTGATGTAAGAAAACAGATGCAGGAAAAAGGCATTGGAACAAAATCACAGCAGGCTCTGAAAATGCAACAGGAGCAGAACAAGCATGAGCGCAAAGCCAAATGCCGTGAACAGAAACTGGCTGAGACAGAGCGAATGTTTGAACTGAAACAGCAAAAGAAAAAAGAGAAGCACCGAGGTCATTAAGACCTCGGTGTGTTCTCGCACAAATTTCAGTTTGTATTATAGTGTAATATAGCCACCGAATCTTAATGAAGGAGACCAGCTATGATGAATCATATAAAACCAAGAACTGGGATTACCTGTATTTCAATTGCTGCCTGCGTCTTCCTGAGCGCCTGCCAGCTAGCTGATCCGCAGGCAGATACCCCTGCAGCAGATACAACAGGCACAACAGGGCAGTTGGAGTTTCAGCCGGATACGGTCGAAAACATTCCGCAGGCTGAAAGCATTGACAACGCGCGGATTTCCATTGATCTGAGTCAATACTACATCACCAATACCGGTGATCCGACTAATCTATATCATGTTGATGAGAATCAGGTCTTGTGGGGATGCGGAAGCAATCATTACGGCCAACTCGGACAGGGCATTCAGGACGAGGACTTTCATAATGAATATGTGAAAATCGCTGATAATGTCATTCATACCGATTACTCCCAGTCTGGGTTTTCCATCTATCTGACTTCAGATCATAAGCTTTATGGATTTGGAAATGCAGGAAGCGGCGCATTGCAGCAATATGATTCGTTTGACTGGGATCGGTATATAAATGCAGAGCACTACGTAATCACCCGTCCTGTCTTAATGATGGAGAATGTCGCCTATGCCCGATGTGGCAGGGATGACATTGTCTGTCTTGCCGAGAATGGTGAAGTGTGGACCTGGGGAACCATTGCAATCGAAGGCGGTTATCAGTCAACAGATGTGCTGTTCTATCCGGAACCAAGAAAAATCTTTGACGATGCGGCATTTATTACCGGAGGCTGGTTTAATCACGCGATTCTGAAATCAGATGGGACTGTATGGACCTGGGGTTATAATGCGGCCTGGAACTGCGGCGTCGATCATCCTGAGGTCGTTGATACACCCGTACGGGTGGCGGAAGATGCCTGCATGGTCTGGACAGGCAGTATGCAGTTAAATTCAGATGTTACGGACATAGGTCAGTTTGAAGGCATATATCCGCGCTTCATGGATAATACAATTGTTCAGAAATCGGACGGCTCGTATTGGATCTGCGGAGAGAATGTCGGAACAACTGAAAAGGTAGTTCATGGAGCGGAAGCGGATTATACAGTAGTCTGTTCGTATGAGTTTTTGCCTTATAATGCAAATGCTATCGAAGATGGAACATACTGCGATGATATGGGGTCTGAACTTATCATTTCGCATAATGACGGAAATACCTATTCGATAGACTTTGGTGTGTATAAAGTAGCTTATTTTGAAGACGCCATTGGCGAATATGATCCTGAGACAGGAATCTTACATTTCAGCGGGAAAGAGTTTGCAGCAGATATGGCAGATTTGGGAACGGTCTCCGCAGATATAACAATTGAAGATGATCACTTAGTGGTTACAATTACCGATTGGGCATTTGATAATTACCTTCCGAATGGTTCTATGCTGGATTTTTATAAACAGCCTGAGGAAGAGTGAAAATCGGAAGTTGAAGGAGGAACAAGTATGGAAGGCAAGATGACAAAAATTGAAAAAATAATGGCTATTTGTTCATTGTTAATCCTAATCACTGCGATTATTGTAAGAGGTGTTATAGGAGTTAATGATTCAGGAGTTTTAGTTATTCTCTCTTTTGCAGGACTCCTTATGTGGGTAATTTTTCTGATATGTGCTTTTTTTCCATCAGACTGGAGGATGACTGAAAAACAAAAGGCTAAAATCTTGAATCGAGTGGAATATCAAAATAAATATAGGAGAACTCTTATTATTATTGACGCGATTTTAGCAGTAATTTTTGCTGTTATGATAATGACATTAGGATAGGTGAGAATTCCAGTTTGTAGCATTGATTGACTAAGTGATTGACAATGAAAATGACACCGCTGAACTACTTTCTTTATGCGGTTTGTGGGAGTTCATAACATTTCGAATCCCCGATCTTGATGTTTGGAAATAGAAAAGGAAATGGGAGAAACATGGACAAGGTATATCTGGTAGGCGTGGATACGCAAAATGACAGACAATTTGAACGTTCTATGGCAGAGCTTGCAGAGTTGGCAAATGCTTGCGAGATGGAAGTAGTGGGAAACTGTGTGCAGCACACACAGATCAATAAAGCAATTTATGTAGGACCGGGAAAACTGGAGCAGATCAGAGAAGAAGCGGAAGAACTGCAGGCAGACCTGCTTTTATTTAATGACTCTCTGACACCGTCCCAGCTCCGTAATATTCAGGATGATACGGGAATGGCAGTCATGGATCGTACGACGCTGATTTTGGAGATTTTTGCGTCCAGGGCAAAATCCAGAGAGGCGATGCTGCAGGTAGAGGTGGCAAGGCTGCAATATCTGCTGCCACGTCTTGTAGGACTCCATGAAGCACTGTCCAGACAGGGCGGAACGAGTGGTTCTATGAGCAGCAGAGGCAGCGGTGAGAAGAAGCTGGAGCTTGACAGAAGACGTGCCCAGAGCCGCCTGACAGAGCTTAGTCGCGAGCTTGCCGAAATGGAAACGGAACGCCGGACACAGCAGAAGAAACGTGCAAGATCCGCGATCCCTCGCGTTGCACTGGTCGGTTATACTAATGCGGGAAAGTCGACGATCATGAACAGCATGGTCATGCGCTATCTGGGTGATGCGGAAAAAACGGTCATGGAAAAGGATATGCTGTTTGCGACATTGGATACAACAGTCCGCAGTATTACACCGAAGGAAAACAAAACGGTGCTCCTGTCCGATACGGTCGGTTTTATTGACAAGCTGCCACATGGTCTTGTTAAGGCATTCCGCTCTACGCTGTCAGAGGCCGCAAGTGCAGATCTGCTTCTGCATGTGGTGGATTTTTCGGATCCTGATTACAAAGACCATATTGCCGTTACAAATGAAACGCTGGAGGAGATCGGTGCTGCGGATATTCCGGTTCTGATGGTATATAATAAGGTTGACCGGATGGAAGAATCGAGTTGCCTAAGGGTAACTGAATCGGCGGTATATATTTCCGCAAAGGAAGAGAGCAGTATAACTCTTTTGGCGGATGAAGTGTTGAAACGGGTATATGCGGGACATGAGATTTGTCATATGTGCCTGCCATATGCAAGAGGAGATATCTTCTCATATTTGAAAGAACAGGCGAATGTGCTTTCGGAAAGCTATGAGGCAGATGGCATTTCGGTGACGGTGGAATGCAGTCAGGCAGATAAAGGAAGATTTGCGGAGTTCCTTGTTTGACAAGTGTGCTATAATGTGTATAGCGGCATGGAAAATCCTGTGATTTTCGGTGTAAAAGATAACTATAGTAAGAAACAGAACAAAGAAAGGTGAAGAACATGACAAAAATTGATATTGTTTCCGGATTTTTGGGAGCAGGAAAAACAACTTTGATAAAGAAACTGTTAAAAGAGGCACTGCAGGGCGAGCAGGTCGTTCTGATCGAGAATGAATTCGGTGAGATCGGTATTGACGGCGGCTTTTTAAAGGAAGCAGGCGTAGAGATCACAGAGATGAACTCAGGCTGCATCTGCTGCTCTTTGGTTGGTGACTTCGCATCAGCACTGAAGCAGGTACTGGATCAGTATCATCCTGACCGTATCCTGATCGAGCCATCCGGTGTCGGAAAGCTTTCCGATGTCATGCGTGCGGTGGAAGGTGCAACAGGAGAAGCAGGCGTACATTTGAACAGTGCGGTTGCAGTTGTGGATGCAAAGAAATGCAAGACTTATTTAAAGAATTTTGGTGAGTTCTTCGAGAACCAGATCGAGCATGCAGGCACGATCATTTTAAGCCGTACAGGTGAAATGAGCGAGGAAAAGATTAACCAGTGTATCGGACTGATCCGTCAGCATAATGAAAAGGCAGCTATTATTACAACCCCTTGGGATGAACTTGACGGCAAAAAGATCATGGAAGCCATCGAAGGTGCCAAGGATCTGGAAGCAGAGCTCCTGAAAGCTGTTATGGAAGAGCATGAGCATGACCATCATCATCACGACCATGACGATGAGTGCTGTCATCATGACCATGATCACGAGGAACATGAGCACCACCATGATCACGATCACGAGGAACATGAGCATCATCATGACCATGATCACGAAGAGCATGAACATCATCATGATCATGACGGACACTGCTGCTGCGGACATGACCACGGGCATGGACATCATCATGCAGATGAAGTATTTACAAGCTGGGGCATGGAAACACCGGACAAGTATACAAAGGAAGAATTACAAAATATGCTGGATGCATTAGAGGACAAAGAAAAATATGGCTTTATCCTGCGTGCAAAAGGTATGCTTCCGTCTGAGAACGGCTTTATCCACTTTGATTATGTACCGGGTGAGAGCGAGATCCGTGATGGCAGTGCTGAGTACACCGGTAAGATCTGTGTCATTGGCTCCGAACTGAAGGAAGATGCTTTAAAAGAGCTGTTTGGCAAATAAGCAGACAGAAATATGATAAGAAAGAGGAAAGAACTTATGATTCCTGTATATATGATTAACGGATTCTTAGACAGTGGTAAGACAGAATTCATCCAGTATACGATCGCGCAGCCTTATTTCCAGATGCGCGCAAAAACGCTTCTGATCGTATGTGAGGAAGGCGATATCGAATATGATGCGACACTTCTGAAAAAGAGCAGAACGGTCATGGAACTGATCGAGGATGAGGAAGATTTTACAGCGCAGAATTTGATTGAGCTGGAGAAAAAGCATAAACCGGCGCGTATCCTGATCGAGTTTAACGGTATGTGGAACAGCAAAAATGTAAAACTGCCATGGCACTGGAAGCTGGAACAGCAGATCACCTGTATCGACGGCTCTACATTTTCCACCTATTTTACGAATATGAAATCTCTGCTGGCAGAACATATCCGCAAGTCCGAGCTGATCATCATGAACCGCTGTGACAATATTATTGAACAGATACCGACTTATAAGAGAAATATCAAGGCGATCAACCAGAATGCTGAAATCATCTTTGAGGATAAGAACGGCGAAGTAAATGCGACGCTCGAAGAAGATCTGCCGTTTGATGTGGGTGCAGATGTGATCGATCTGGATGATACAGGCTATGGAATCTGGTATATTGATGTGTTGGATAATATGCAGCGTTATGCCGGCAAGACGATCTCCTATGTGGGTATGGTGCTGCATCCTGAAAATTTCCCGAAGGGATATTTTGTACCGGGCAGAATGGCAATGACCTGCTGTGCAGAGGATATGGCATTTCTGGGGTATGCCTGCAAGTATGACCAGGCAGATACCTTAAAACAGAAGGAATGGGTCAAGGTAACAGCAAAGGTAGCCATTGAATACTTTGAAGATTATGGCAAGGAAGGTCCGGTGCTGCATGCTATTTCTGTGGAGAAGACAAAAGCGCCGAAGGAAGAAGTGATCAGCTTTGTGTAAGCTGTAAATAAGTCATGTAATCCGAAAGAACATGACATTTTATACAAAACAAGTGCATAATTTCCGTATAATGAGCCAAGCGACATTGGCTCATTATTTTGTTACAATAAACATAACTATTGTATGCCTATGGGAGGTTCATGTGAAAAGACGAGGAAAAAAACAAAGAAACAGGGTTCTGGCACTTGTGCTGTCTGCGGCGGTTGTGTTGACAGGCATAACAGTTCCGGGAGAAAAGACGTATGCGGCAGAAGATAAGATTGATCTGATGCCATATATACAAAAAAATGGTATATTAGCTGCGGAAGACGGAGAAGGCTCTAACAAGCCGGCTGCAGAGCTTCTGGTCAGCCTGCCATCCGATATGGATGAAAAGCAGGAGCTGGATGCGCTGGGTGTAAAGCAGCTTGTGGTAGATTTTAAGGTAAATACCTTGACAGCCTATGCAGGAGAGCAGACCGGCTGTATGGCATTTGGTATGAGCGAGGCTTATAGCTGGAAAAATGGAGAATGGGTTAATATTGCAGCAGGAGAGAGTGCCACGGCAAAATTTGATCTGGCTTCTATGGATTGGAGTGGCTATGACAGGATCGGAAAGCTGGGACTGCAGTTTGCCAATCTGGCATCGGGCAGCAGTGTAAGCTATGAAATATCAGATATTTATTTTACGACAGATGCATCCGGTGGCAGTGGAAGCGGCGGCGGTCAGATAACGACGGATAGAGAGGCTTCCGGAAATGTAGTTGTTACGGTAAATGAACAGGGACAGCCGAGTAATGACTGGTCCGGTTTTGAGCTTTCTGTGGATAATCAGACCGGAAAAAGTATTTGTGACTGGGTGATCACAATGACAGTGCCATCCGGCAGTGCAGCTAAATTCAAATGCTGGAATGCAACCTTTACCGCAGATGGCGATACGATCTATCTGTATCCGAATAAAGAAAATTCCAATGCGGTGCTTGGGACAGGTAAAATGTCTGCTAACCCGCCGGGATTTGGATTTAGCAGTACATGGGTAAACGCATCGGATATTACGATCACCAATGTGGCATACAATTATGGAACACAGTCAACGATAGATTATTCCAAAGGGGATACCAATGATGAGACCGGTGGAAGCGGCGGTAGTGGCGGCGGTGCGCAGAAAGATACGACGACGGATCTGAATCTGGACATCAGCTACAATTTTGCCAAGCTATTGCAGGAATCACTTTATTTCTATGATGGAAATATGTGCGGAACAGATGTGGATGAAAACAGTGCTTTTTCCTGGAGAGGAAATTGCCATACATATGACAGCCATGTGACCTATAATGGAAAGACAGTAGATGTAAGCGGCGGCTATCATGATGCGGGCGATCATGTGAAATTCGGTCTGCCACAGGGATACGCTGCAACCGTTCTGGCACTTGGGTATTATCAGTTTGCCGATGCTTACGATGAGCTGGGACAGACGGCGCATTTTAATACGATCATGGATTACTTCTGTGATTATTTTACACGCTGTACGATCTATAAAGAGGGGACAGATACTGTAGAAGCTTTCTGCTATCAGGTCGGAGACGGAGACAGTGACCATGCAAAGTGGGAAGCTCCGGAAGGACAGACAATAGGTAGACCGGCATTTTTCGCAACGACCTCTAATCCTGCGACAGATGAAGTTTCTGTTGCGGTAGCAGCACTTGCATTGCAGGCGGCTAACTACCAGAAGCAGGGCGGAGCAGAAGCACTTGCAAAGAGCAAAGCTTATTTAAAGACAGCAGAGGATTTATTCGATTTTGCAAAGAACTGTAGTAATAAGCAGGTAGCAACACAGGGGGCAGCTCCTTTTTATTCTTCCAACAACTGGGAAGATGATTATTGTACGGCTGCGGCTGCTTTATATGCAGCAACAGGTAACGAAAGCTATAAACAGCAGCGAGACGCCTATTACGGAAAGTTAAATACAGGCTGGTGCCTGACATGGGACAATACATGGCCGGTAGCGGCAGTTTTGAAAGACGATTATACAGCAGTCAGTGCCTTTGCCAGCTATGGCAGTAAAAATACGAAACAGGGATTTAAATTGATCGATGGCTGGGGATCAGCAAGATATAATGCATCTGCACAGTTTATGGGACTGATCTATGATCAGGCAAACCAGAAGTTATCCATGGCAGACGGTAATTACAGTAGCTGGGCGACCGGACAGATGAAATACCTGCTTGGAAATAACAAAGCGAAACGTTGTTTTGTAGTCGGCTATAATGAGAATGCGGCAAAATATCCGCATCACCGAGCTGCATCCAGATCAAATGATGCAGGACAGGTACGGGAAGACCATTATACATTGATGGGAGCCCTTGTTGGCGGCCCAAGTGATGAATATGACACATACGCAGACAATCAGGCGGATTATAACTGTAATGAGGTGGCACTGGATTACAATGCCGGTCTGGTAGGTGCTGCAGCAGGACTGTATCTGCTGCATAAGGGAGAGGAAGCCTATCCGGCAGATCTGGCAACAGAGGCAGAGCTTGAGAGTATCGGAGTAGAGAAATACTACGGTACCTCATCCGGCGAATCGGAGAGTCCGAGCGAGACACCGAGCCAAAGTCCGACACCGAGTGAGACGCCGAGCCCAAGCCCAAGCCCGACACCAAGCGAGACGCCAAGCCCAAGCCCGGCACCGAGTGAGACGCCGAGCCCAAGCCCAAGCCCGACACCGAGCGAGACACCAAGCCCAAGCTCGACACCGAGCGAGACACCGAGCCCAAGTCCGACACCGAGTGAGACGCCAAGCCCAAGCCCGACACCGAGCGAGACACCGAGCCCAAGTCCGACACCGAGTGAGACGCCGAGCCCAAGCCTGACACCGAGCGAGACACCAAGCCAGCAGCCAAGCGAATCCCCAAGCGCAACACCTGGTCAGCGGCCAAGTGAAACGCCGGAAGATGATGTGGATGAGACGCCGGATGAGGCTGTGGAGGTCGGAGACAGCATGGATATCAGCGGTCTGGTTTATGAGATTGCGCAGATAGAGAACGGTAAAGTGTATGTCACTTTCAAGGAAGCAGATGAAGATGCGGAGGACATCACGATTCCGACTACTCTTATGGATGCAGCAGGAAGAACCTGCTATGTAAAAGAAATTGCTCCGTATGCATTTGCAAACCATAAAAAGCTGAAAAAAGTAAAGATTGCAGAGGGTATTACAAAGATCGGCAAGAAAGCGTTTTATCATTGCACGGCATTAAAGAAGGTAACACTGCCGGGTAGTCTGGTGACGATCGGAGACAGTGCGTTTGAAGGTGACAGAAGCATTACTGCGATCACGATACCGAAAAATGTCAAAACGATCGGTAAAAAAGCGTTTTATAAGTGTAAGAAGCTCAAAACCGTAACGCTGAAAACGACAAAAATGAAAAAGGTTGGTGCGTCTGCATTTAAAAAGACAAAGAAAGGTATGTTGTTTAAACTGCCTAAGAAGAAAAATGCGACGTACAGAAAACTTTTGAAGAAAAAGTATGACAGCGGTGTGAGATTCAGAAAAATAAAGTAAGAGAAAAGTGAGGAAAAATATGATTGAAAAACTGAAGAAAAAATACATGGCAAACTGTATTTTTGCTACGGTTCTTCTATGGGCGCTTGCTGCTGTATTTGTAGCGATAACATGGGATGACCTTAATGTGCTTTTTCAAAAACCATTGAAAATTGAAGATTTAAAGGCAGAGGATATACAGAAAAATGTGAAGGTTGAGGGTGACATATATTATTTCATGGATTATTATGCCTATCAGGAAAATGATAAGGGCGGTATGACGGCCATGCAATTTATGGTTCCTGTCGGAGAGGCAGAATATATGGGTGTAAACTGCAGTGGTTCCACAATGAACCGGGCGAAAGAAAATATGGATGCTTACTGGGCGTATCTGGATGGAGACGAATCAGCAATGGACAACCTGCAGCCGGTAAAGATTTCCGGAACGATCCAGCCGCTTTCGGGTGATTATCTGACATACTTTAATGAGTTTGTAGATAGGCTTGGATTGCCGGAGGAAAGTGCGGCATTATTCCTGCCTTATGTGATCAATGACGGTGACATCGGCGAGGGAAATATGGTAACCATTATCTTCTTTATATTGCTTGCAGCAGGTGCCCTGATCGGTGGTATTTATATGCTTGTCAGTGGGATAAAGGGCAAGAATGTAAAAGCATTGGAAGAATATTGCGAAAGAAAAGGAAACAAAGAATATATACTTTCGCAGATTGAATATTTTTATCAGATGCAGCCGGCGGTGCAGGGAATGCGCATCGGGCAGGATTATTTTATGGCTGTAAAGGGAACAAAGGTGTATTTCGCAGAGGCAGATCAGGTATTATGGGTATATGAAAATGTGGTACAGCACAGAACAAACTTTATTCCGACAGGCAAAACCTATTCTGTTGTTGTGATGCTTTATGATGGAAGAAGCTTTGACATCCCAATGAGTAGAAAGAAAGCATCACAGGAGGCATTGCAATATATTGCTGCCAACATGCCATATTTGTTTATTGGATATGATGAAGACTGGGTGGAACTGTATAATACGGAAAGAGACCGGATGCGTCAGACCGTCAGAAGCAGAAAGCAGGAGTATGAGGTAAATATGACAGGCACTGCCGGGGATATGGCATCTGCACCGGATGCGGAAATGCAGAAATTTTAAATTCGGTATTGACATTCAAAAAAAATAGTTGTAAAGTAAACACAACTTAAAAAACAAAACATAATGTAAAGAAATGGCTGTCTCATATTTTTCAGGCAGCGCTGCCATTCATTGAAAATATGATCTGCTTTATCCCGTTTTTTATGATAAATAACCGTGTAACGGAAAGTGCCTATTTTGCACGGCTGGACTGTTACTTATTATATGTACTTTTATTTGCTATTGTATATGGCCAGCAACAGGCTTCTTTTTCAGCCATTCTTTCAATTGGAGGATATTTTTTCCGGCAGATGTACCACCGCACCGGTTTTGAAGTCGCATTGGATTACAATACTTATGTATGGATTGCGCAGCTGATGATTCTGGGTTTAAGTGTCGGCTATCTGCGTGACCAGCTTTCTTCCATGAAGGCTGACAAAGCGGATGAGATAACCTATTTAAATAACCGTTTAAAGGATATTGAAGAAATTAATGCAATCAATACCCGCCTAAAAAATGACCTTGAAACACAGGTTGTAAACCAAAGCGACAGTATCGGGA
>ENA-ORMN01003523-ORMN01003523.1-human-gut-metagenome-genome-assembly--contig:-NODE-3523-length-12196-cov-3.921753_pt1 | contig 12196 bp, 10 predicted proteins | sample MGYA00242102_ERZ508993 | MGnify/ENA primary metagenome ERZ508993 (study PRJEB26280, sample SAMEA2338770) | human gut metagenome | biome: human gut; feature: human-associated habitat; material: faeces... | reverse complement strand
AAAGACGGTGGCTCGTTATGGATAGTTGTTAGAAAACAGCAAGGCGCAGAATCTATGGGAAGAGATATGAAAAACGTATATAAAACAGTAGAAGTGGTAGCTAAGAAAAAAGGATTTTTTATAATAAAGGCAAGTTTAATTTAAAATATATGACACAAATAATAAAATATTTGTGTTTTTTTGTAAAAATAAGTAAAATTTATTGACAAGGGTAGATTTTTCCTGTAATATTTTAAATTGGTACTGTGTCTTTAATTTTAGACATGTTCTTTAAAAATTTATAGTTTAGGGGTGGATTGCGTGGCTTATAAAGTAAGAAAAGTAAACGAATACCGTGAAAGAAGAGACTTCTCAAGAGTAAAAAAATCTCTAGAATTAGCAGATTTACTTGAGGTACAGACCAAATCTTATGAATGGTTTATCGAAGATGGAATAAAAGAAGTGTTAGAGGAAATAAGCCCAGTAGAAAATTTCTCTGGAACATTATCTTTGGAATTTGGTGAATATTCATTTGACGAACCAAGACATACTATTAAAGAATGTAAGGAGAAGAAAACTACATATGCAGCTCCATTAAAGGTTCAAACTCGCTTGTTTAATAATGAAACAGGAGAAGTAAAAGATGTTCCTGTAAAAACTGGAGAAAGAGTAATTTCAAAAAAACATGCAGATGAAATGCTAAATATGATGGAATCAGTAGTTGCTTTAGGAACAGGAAAAAGAGCTCAAGTAAAAGGATATAGAGTAGGAGGAAAAACTGGAACTTCAGAAGATGGTGTTAATACAAATAAATATATTGCTTCATTTTTGGGAGTAGCACCAATATCAGATCCAACAGTAATAGTTCTTGTGACTTTATATGATCCAAAAGGAGAAGGAGGTCACCAAGGAGGTGTGGTTGCAGCGCCTGTTGGAGGGCAAGTGTTATCAGAGGTTTTACCATATTTAGAGCTAAATAAAGATGACGAAAAAGAAGAAGATATTAGAAAACAAGTGGAAGTTCCAAATGTTGAAGGATTAACGATAAAGGAAGCAACTAAAATATTAAAGGATTTAAATTTAAACATACAAATAGAAAATGAACCTGAAAACTTGGATAAGGAAAATACAATAGTTAGAGAACAAGTGCCCAAAAAAGGCATTAAAGTTTATGAAGGTACAAAGGTTATTATAAAAATTTAGCAAAAAAGCTATACAAAAAAAACATTTAATTATATAATGTAAACGTAAAAATGGAGAAAGAGAGTGTGTGCTATGGATTTAAAGAGTATATTATCAGGATTAGAAGGACTAAAAGTAAAAGGAAGTCTTGATGTAGAAGTAAATGAGATTAGAAACAGCTCTAATCTAGTACAAAAAGGAGATATGTTTGTAGCTATAGATGGCTTTGACACAGATGGACATCAATATATAGGTGAAGCAATACAAAAAGGTGCAAAAGTTATTATGGCACAAGCAGATAAAATAACTAAAGAAATGGTAAAAGAATTACCAGAGAATGTTACTTTTATCTTAGCACCAGATACAAGGCATGCAGTTTCAATTTGTGCTTGTAATTTTTACAAAAATCCATCTAGAAAACTTAAATTGATAGGCATAACAGGAACAAAAGGAAAAACAACAACCACTTTTATGATTAAAGAATTACTAGAAAAACAAGGATTTAAAGTTGGATTAATCGGAACCATTTGCACATATATTGGAGATAAAAATTTAGGAGACAATGATAGAACTACACCAGAAAGTCTAGAATTACAACAACTTTTGAGCAGAATGGTGGAAGAAAAATGCGATGTGGCAGTTATGGAAGTATCTTCTCAAAGTCTAAAACTAGGCAGAGTTGATGGATGTGAATTTGAAATAGGAATATTTACAAACTTTTCAAAAGATCACATCAGCCCAAAAGAACATCCAGATATGGAAGATTATTTTGCATCAAAAGTAAAACTATTTACAATGTGTAAATATGGATATATAAATTCAGATGATATATATGCTAATAAATTACCTAAATTAGTACCAAGTTGCAAATTTAGCACTTATGGAATAGATAACCCCACAGAGTTATTAGCAAAAGACATTACAGTAACAAACTCAAGTGTTGATTTTAAAGTGAAATTAGACGGAAAAAATCAAAGAGTAAAAACTGGTATTCCTGGAAGATTTAGTGTATATAATTCATTGGCAGCAATAAGTGTTGCAACAAAATTTGGTTGCAGTGTAGAAAATATACAAGAAGCACTATTAAATGTTCGTGTACCAGGAAGAAGTGAGTTAGTAGATAATAAAAAAGAACTAACAATTATGATAGATTATGCACATTCACCAGAAAGCTTGGAAAATATTTTAACAACTGTTAGAGAGTACACACAAGGAAAAGTAATTTGTGTATTTGGTTGTGGCGGTGACAGAGATAGTGGTAAAAGACCTATTATGGGTGAAATATCAGGAGTTTTAGCAGATTATACTATCATTACTTCAGATAATCCTAGAAGTGAAAAACCAGAAGAAATAGTTGAACAAATAGAAAAAGGAATTACAAAGACAAAAGGAAGCTATGAGTGTATAGTAGACAGAAAAGAAGCAATAAAAAAAGGAATAGAAATGTTGCATAAAAAAGATATATTAGTTATTGCAGGTAAAGGACATGAATTAACACAAGAAATTAAAGGAAAAAAATATGAATTTGATGAACGTAAAATTGTACGTGAAATTATAGAAAATTTAAAATAAAACACAGAACAACTAAGGAGGAAATATGGAATTTCAAACCAAAATAATACTAATTTCATTAGCATTTAGCTTTATAATGGGGTTAATAACAATTCCAATACTAAAAAAATTAAAAGTAGGTCAATTAGAAAGAAAAGAAGGACCACAATCACATCTAAAAAAACAGGGAACGCCTACAATGGGTGGAATTATAATAATGCTTACATTATTGGCGATGGGGGCATACATTTGCTTTAATTACTCTAAATCAGCTAATACCGAAGAACAAAAAATTGCAATACATTTAATTCCACTTATAGCATCAACAATAGGCTTTGGCGTAATAGGGCTAATTGATGACTTGAAAAAACTAATAGGTAAAAATACAGATGGCTTAAAACCTAAATATAAAATGTTAGGTTTATTGATAGTATCTGTTGGATTTAGTTTATATTTAACTCAAATATTACATTTAGGAACAGATACATACATTCCGTTTTTCAAAATATCTATAAGCCTTCCAATATGGCTATATATTCCATTTGCTGTAGTTGTAATGTTAGCAACTACAAATGCTGTTAACTTAACAGATGGAATAGACGGACTTTCTACAAGTGTAACAACAATAATAATTACATGTCTAACTGTAATAGGAATTATATTTGGAGTAAAAGAGATAACAATATTTGGAACTATATTAATTGGAGCATGTTTAGGATTTTTAATATTCAACTTACACCCTGCAAAAGTATTTATGGGAGATACAGGCTCACTTTTGCTTGGTGGTGCAATTGCAAGCATGGCACTTTACTTAAAAATGCCATTATTATTGATAATAATTGCTTTAGTGCCAGTAATTGAAACCTTATCAGTAATTATACAAGTTAAGCACTTCAAGAAAACCGGAGAAAGAATATTCAAAATGACTCCAATACATCATCATTTTGAATTATCTGGCTGGAATGAAAATAAAATAGTATCAGTATTTAGCTTGATAACTCTTGTGTGTTGTATAGTTGGATTATTTGCTATTTAACACCATTAAGAAAGGGAAGAAATAATGCAAAAAACAAAAAAGAAATCCACAAATTTCATAAACCAACCATTTGATTTTATACTATGTGCTGTAATATTCATATTGTTGGCATTAGGAATAGTAATGGTATTGTCAGCTTCAGCACCATCAGCATTAGCTGAAACAGGCAAAACTTATTCATATGCAAGCAAACAACTTTTAGCAGCCATTTTAGGTATATTTGGAATGTTTTTCTTTTCAAAAATAAATTATAATGTTTATAAAAAAATGTATAAAATGGCATATGTGGTTTCTGTACTTATATTATTACTAGTTCTAATTCCAAATGTTGGAGTTGAAGCAAATGGAGCTACAAGATGGATAAAAATTCCGATAATAGGACAGTTTCAACCATCAGAATTAACTAAAATAGGATTAATTATATTTTATGCAGGTTATCTAACAGAGCACAAAGATGAGTTGAGAGATTTTTGGAGAGGATTTGTAAAACCACTTTGTTTTATACTTCCACCAATTGCAGTATTATATTTAGTACAAAACCATTTAAGTGCATCATTAATTATTGGAATGATTACTTGTATAATGATGCTGATTGCGGGAACAAGACTCGTACACTTTATTATTGTTGGAGCAATAGGTGGAGGAGGTTTAATCTCATACCTGATATATAAAGTTAGTTCAGGAGGAGGGGATGACAGCTTCCGTATAGGCAGAATTATTTCATTCTTAGACCCTTGGCAAGACCTTACAGGAACAGGCTGGCAAGTAGTTCAAAGTTTATATGCAATAGGTTCAGGAGGACTATTTGGAGCAGGTTTAGGTGAAAGTAAGCAAAAATATTTATATATATCAGAGCCACAAAATGACTTTATATTTGCAATAGTTGCAGAAGAATTAGGTTTTATAGGGTGCCTAATTATAATGATATTATTTGGAATTTTAATTTGGAGAGGTGTACTAATTGCAATAAAAGCACCAGATACATTTTCAAGCCTATTAGCTACAGGAATAGTGAGTTTAGTTGCAATTCAAGTAATACTAAATATAGCAGTTGTTACATCATCAATTCCAAATACAGGTATACCACTACCATTTTTCAGCTATGGAGGAACAGCGTTATTGATTTTATTATGTAGTATGCGGTATTTTACTAAACATTTCACGAGCGGGCTCAAAAGTATAAAGGGGGAACTAGAATGCGAGTAATAATAGCAGCAGCAGGAACAGGCGGACATATAAATCCAGGAATAGCAATAGCTAATAAGATAAAAAAAGAAGAACCAGACTCAGAAATAATATTTATAGGTACTAATCGTGGGCTAGAAAATGACTTAGTTCCTAGAGCAGGTTATGAGCTAAAACATATAAATGCTTATGGATTTAATAGAACAATATCATTAGAAAATATGAAAAAAATGACTGATAGAGTAAAATATACAATAGATTTTTCCTTAACTAAAATAGAAAATGAATGGAAATTAGATGATTTACTCGAAACAGATAGACAAAAAATACACGGATTATATAAATAAGATTTTAAATGATAAAAATGAGAAATTAGTTTTGCTAATTTCCTTTTTTTATGTTATCATAAAAAACAATTTAAATAAAAATGGTGATAAAATGAAAGAACATGGTTTAACTTTATTGTCTGAAGGACAAATTTGGGGAAACAGTAGTGAACCTCGATTAGAAGTAATTAGAAAATATGGAATAAAATCTGCAATTACAGATTTATGTGTTTTAACAGGTAGTTATTTATGTGAAGATACTATAGATGAAGATAGATCTTTAACTGGTAGAACTAGTTGGTTTTGGACTAGATCTGATGATGACGATAATGATGTCCGCATGGTCGATGAGAATGCTATTAGAAACTTCATCTATAGGTGTAAACGCAGTGGTGCTGTTCGCCCAGCTTTGCAATCTTCTGTAATTTTTTCTCAAATATTCCCAAACAGAGTGATGGGATACAACGGAATAGAAGAAGTAGAGTATGGAGAATATCCTCAAAATGCTGCTGATTCAAGAATGCAAAATATACTAGAATCAGAATATAATAGAGGAATGAATAAGACAGGAAGAAGTTACACATTTGATTCTGTAAAATATGATGACTATGATACAGGATTTAAACCTGTAACCTATGAAGAATACGAATATCAAGGAAAGAAATATATTCGTATAAAAGCTAACTCTGATTTTGATGGATGGAAATTTAAACTTTCAAATGGAGTTAAATACAGAGATGGTGATTATGTTTGGGTAGAAGTATCGCCTGTTAAATGGTTGATAGATGATAAAACAGGAATATTAATTTCAAAAAAAGGATTGGTTTCTGGTATAAGATTTCTTAATAAAAGCACTAATTATAAAGGTGATTTTAGTAAAACAGAAATGAAAGAATATCTTGATAGATATATGTCAAAAGAGTTATTTCAAACTACCAAAACTAAAGAAACAGTAAATGAAGAAGAAATAATAAACCCATATAAATTAAAATTTGAACAAGTAAGTGAAGAAGAAATAATAAAAGGAGCAATAGAAAGTGGAATAGCAGTATTCCTACATGGACCTTCATCAGAAGGAAAAAGTGCAAGAGTTAAACAAATAGATCCAGATTGTGTAATTATATATCTTCGTAATGCAACACCAGAAAGCTTAAATGGGAAAAGCGTATACAATCAAACAACAGGAGAAATGATAGATGTAAAACCAAGTTGGTTAAAGAAATTAGAAGAGAAATGCGAAAAAGAACCAGATAAACTTCATATAGTATTCTTTGATGAAATAACAAATGCACTACCAAGCATACAAGGTATTTCATTTAATATAGTATTAGATAGAGAAGTAAATGGTATTTGGAAATTACCAGAAAATGCAAGAATAGTAGCAGCAGGAAATGATATTGAAGATTCACTAGCAGCAAACCAATTAGCAGAACCACTATTTAATAGATTTGCACATGTATATATAAAAACGACCCTAGAAAGTTGGTTAAAATGGGCAAGTGAAAAAAATATACACCCAGCAATATGTTCATACATAGCATATAAAAATGGAGAAACATTAAGAAGTAAATACGACGGAAAAAAACCAAATGCAGATCCTAGGAAATGGGAAATGGCATCAAAAATGTTATATAAAACAGAAAAACCAGAAATGTTAAGAGCATTAGTAGGAGAAGAAATAACAAAAGAATTTATACAATTCTGTAGTCAACGAATGATAACACTAGAAGATGTAATAAACGAAAACTACAAAGACATAGATATTGAGGAGTTAAACATAGCAGAAAAACATGCAACAATAATGTGTTTATTACAAGTAGAAAAAGATAACATGGAAAAAGTAAGAGAATTTGTAAAAAAACTAGGATCAGAATATGTAGCAGTATTTGATAAAATGTGGACACATGGAGATGAAAACAGATTAGAAATTATTGCCGAACAAAAACTTAAGGAGTTGAATAAAACAATATGAGAGAAAAAAAAGAAATGTTATTATCATATGTAAAAGCAAATATAGCACCTATATTAGTTGATTTTATATTTGGTCAAGATTTAGAAGATTCGATTGTATTACCAGCAAATATTGACATAAAAGAATTAAATGGTTATTACGATGATATCAATTTTATGCCACCAAAATGGTTAAATCAAATATTAAATACAAATACTAGTAAATTACTAGTAATTGATAAAATAGATTCCATACCAAAAGAAGAACAACTAAAATTTTGTGAGTTATTAAAATATAGAAAAATATCTACATTTGAATTACCAAAAAATTGTGTAATAATCGTAACGGCAACTACAATAAATAATAAAAAAATAAATAACGAAATACTATCATTAGTCGCACAAATTTGAGGAATAAATTATGAAATATGATATAAGCACAATAAAAAGAAAAATGCTTGTCAAATATCCTTTTTTTGGAAGTGTAATCGCAAGTGTAGATTATAAAGAAAGTAAAGATATACCTACTGCCGAAACAGATGGAAAAACAATTTATTATAATCCTGATTTTTTGGAAAAAATAAGTGTAGAAGAACAAACCTTTATTTTTGCTCACGAAGTATGCCATATTGCTTTTAATCACATAGCAAGAAGCAAAGAAAAAAAACAACGATCATGGAACATTGCTACAGATGCAGTTATTAATCAATTCCTAAAAAAAGACGGACTAAAAATTGTAGATGGAGGAATTGATATTCCAGATGCAATAAATTATGATGCAGAACAATTATATGAAAAGTTATTAAACGAACAACAAGAAAATAATAATGTTTATAATGACACTCACAGTATGTGGAAAGATGCTGTAAAAAAACAAAAAGATAAACAAAAAGAACTTAAAAAGAAACAAGACGAATTACAAAACATGGGAGAAAAAAATGCTTTCAAAAAGAATCTTCAAGAGAAGAAAAGACAACTAGAAGAACTAAGAGATGCAATTTCTAAACAGGCCTTAAAAGCCGGAATGTTAACTAATAGTGATATAAGAAATATCACTAATATAGGAACTTCTAAACCAATAATTGATTGGAGATATGTTTTAAGAGAAGCAGTTAAATATGATGTCGATTGGTCATATAAAAATGCTACCATAGAAGACGGATTAGTAGTCGCTAATTTAGAAGAACAAGCAATACCAGAAACAGAAATTGTACTAGATACAAGTGGTTCAATAAATGAAATCCTACTAAAGAAATTTTTAAGAGAATGCAAAAATATTCTCAAACATTCTAAATTAAAAGTTGGATGTTTTGATACACAATTCTATGGTTTTACAGAAATAAGAACTGAAAAAGATATCGAAAATATGAAATTCATTGGCGGTGGAGGAACTAATTTTGATGTGGCTGTAAATGCTTTTTCAAAAAGAGTAGAAAATAAAATAATTTTCACAGACGGAGAAGCACCATTGCCAAAAGCATCAGTTAATGCAATATGGATAGTATTCGGAAATACTAAAATAAATCCTAAAGGTGGTAAAGTAATCTATATTACATCCGAACAATTAGATAGATTATATTCTTATGAAATAGAAAATTCTAGCAAAGCTAAACTAAAGGTGATGATAAAATGAAAGAACATGATTTAACTTTATTGTCTGAAGGACAAATTTGGGGAAACAGTAGTGAATCCCAATTAGAAGTAATTAGAAAATATGGAATAAAATCTGCAATTACAGATTTATGTGTTTTAACAGGTAGTTATTTATGTGAAGATACTATAGATGAAGATAGATCTTTAACTGGTAGAACTAGTTGGTTTTGGACTAGATCTGATGATGACGATAATGATGTCCGCATGGTCGATGAGAATGCTATTAGAAACTTCATCTATAGGTGTAAACGCAGTGGTGCTGTTCGCCCAGCTTTGCAATCTTCTGTAATTTTTTCTCAAATATTCCCAAACAGAGTGATGGGATACAACGGAATAGAAGAAGTAGAGTATGGAGAATATCCTCAAAATGCTGCTGATTCAAGAATGCAAAATATACTAGAATCAGAATATAATAGAGGAATGAATAAGACAGGAAGAAGTTACACATTTGATTCTGTAAAATATGATGACTATGATACAGGATTTAAACCTGTAACCTATGAAGAATACGAATATCAAGGAAAGAAATATATTCGTATAAAAGCTAACTCTGATTTTGATGGATGGAAATTTAAACTTTCAAATGGAGTTAAATACAGAGATGGTGATTATGTTTGGGTAGAAGTATCGCCTGTTAAATGGTTGATAGATGATAAAACAGGAATATTAATTTCAAAAAAAGGATTGGTTTCTGGTATAAGATTTCTTAATAAAAGCACTAATTATAAAGGTGATTTTAGTAAAACAGAAATGAAAGAATATCTTGATAGATATATGTCAAAAGAGTTATTTCAAACTACCAAAACTAAAGAAACAGTAAATGAAGAAGAAATAATAAACCCATATAAATTAAAATTTGAACAAGTAAGTGAAGAAGAAATAATAAAAGGAGCAATAGAAAGTGGAATAGCAGTATTCCTACATGGACCTTCATCAGAAGGAAAAAGTGCAAGAGTTAAACAAATAGATCCAGATTGTGTAATTATATATCTTCGTAATGCAACACCAGAAAGCTTAAATGGGAAAAGCGTATACAATCAAACAACAGGAGAAATGATAGATGTAAAACCAAGTTGGTTAAAGAAATTAGAAGAGAAATGCGAAAAAGAACCAGATAAACTTCATATAGTATTCTTTGATGAAATAACAAATGCACTACCAAGCATACAAGGTATTTCATTTAATATAGTATTAGATAGAGAAGTAAATGGTATTTGGAAATTACCAGAAAATGCAAGAATAGTAGCAGCAGGAAATGATATTGAAGATTCACTAGCAGCAAACCAATTAGCAGAACCACTATTTAATAGATTTGCACATGTATATATAAAAACGACCCTAGAAAGTTGGTTAAAATGGGCAAGTGAAAAAAATATACACCCAGCAATATGTTCATACATAGCATATAAAAATGGAGAAACATTAAGAAGTAAATACGACGGAAAAAAACCAAATGCAGATCCTAGGAAATGGGAAATGGCATCAAAAATGTTATATAAAACAGAAAAACCAGAAATGTTAAGAGCATTAGTAGGAGAAGAAATAACAAAAGAATTTATACAATTCTGTAGTCAACGAATGATAACACTAGAAGATGTAATAAACGAAAACTACAAAGACATAGATATTGAGGAGTTAAACATAGCAGAAAAACATGCAACAATAATGTGTTTATTACAAGTAGAAAAAGATAACATGGAAAAAGTAAGAGAATTTGTAAAAAAACTAGGATCAGAATATGTAGCAGTATTTGATAAAATGTGGACACATGGAGATGAAAACAGATTAGAAATTATTGCCGAACAAAAACTTAAAAAAATTTATATCAGAAATATTGCCGAACAAAAACTTAAAAAAATTTATATCAGAAATAAATATAATATGTGATCTGATTTATTGTTATATTCATGAAAAAATAATATAATTATATTGGTGGTAATATGAAAAAAATGAATGTAATTGTTGTATTCGATAAAAATTTAGAAAAAACACTAATGTGTAAAAGAACTAAAGAACCATATATAGGAATGTATAATTTGGTTGGTGGAAAAATAGAAAAAGAAAATGACGGATTAAATGAAGCATATAGAGAATTAGAAGAAGAAACTAATATAAAAAAGAAAGACATAGATTTAATTCACTTCATGAATCTTTCATATACTAAGTGGGATAAAGAATTAGAAGTTTATTATGGAATACTAAAAAATGAAGTAGAATTAATTGAGGAAGTAAATAAATTAGAATGGGTAAACATTAACGATAATTTTTTTGATATGAATAAATATGCAGGTGAAGGCAATATAGGACACATAATTGAAGAAATCAAAATAGATATAAAGAACAATAAATAAAAGCAAAGGACTAAATCAGTTCTTTTTTTCATATAAATATGTAGGTGGTTATATGAAAAAAATAATACTATTATTAATGCTCTTAATACCATTTAATATACAGGCCTTAGAAGTAAGTAGTAAAAGCGCAATATTAATGGATGAAGATACTGGAAGAATTTTATATAAAAAAGGAATAGATGACAAACGACTTATTGCAAGCACTACTAAGATAATGACAGCAGTTATTGCACTTGAAAGTGGAAAAATGGATGATTTAGTAACAGTTACAGATGATATATTAAAAGCATATGGATCAAATATATATTTATCAATTAACGAAGAAATATATTTAAAAGACCTAGTATATGGACTTATGTTAAGAAGTGGAAATGAACTAGCTTTAACGGAATAGCAGTTGGAACTTATGAGAGAAGATTTAATAATATAACATCTTTTAAACCTTATACTTTAACATATTATTGGAAATTATATATATAACAAATGACATAGCATATTTATATAAATCTACGAGATACTAAAATAAAACTAGTATCTTTTTTTATTAGGAGGTGATTATGATGTCAGTATTTAAAATAGAAAAAAACCAAAACTATACTGTTATGAGTAATCATCATTTAAGAGATAGAAATTTATCATATAAGGCAAAAGGATTATTGTCCTTTATGTTATCTTTACCAGATGATTGGGATTATTCTCTTGCAGGATTATGTTCTATTAGCAAAGAGAGTAGAGATGGCATACGATCAATACTTAAAGAATTACAAGAACATCATTATGTTGAAATTGAAAAAGTAAGAGGAAATAAAGGTTATTTTGAATATAACTATTTAATATATGAAATCCCTCATTTTGAAGAACACGAACATGATGAAAATAATCCAGATATGGAAAATCCATATCTGGATAGTCCAAGTGTGGTGGAAAGTACAACACAAATAAATACTAATAAAAAAATAGATAAAGATGATAAAACCAAAATA
>ENA-ORMN01003522-ORMN01003522.1-human-gut-metagenome-genome-assembly--contig:-NODE-3522-length-12196-cov-6.503912_pt1 | contig 12196 bp, 22 predicted proteins | sample MGYA00242102_ERZ508993 | MGnify/ENA primary metagenome ERZ508993 (study PRJEB26280, sample SAMEA2338770) | human gut metagenome | biome: human gut; feature: human-associated habitat; material: faeces... | reverse complement strand
TATTCAAGATTTTGCTAATATTGCAAAAAGTATTGTGAGATAGAAAGGAAGATAATTAAAATGAGAATAATATTTATGGGAACACCTAATTTTGCAGAAAAATCATTAGAAGCTATATATAATGCTAAACATGAAATAATAGCAGTAGTAACAAATCCTGATAGACCAAAAGGCAGAGGAATGAAAATGGTAGCATCACCTGTAAAAGAATTTGCAGTATTAAAGAATTTGACAATATATCAACCAGAGAAGATTAGAAAAAATGAAGAATTTATTAATACAATAAAAGCGTTAAAACCGGATGTTATATGTGTAGTTGCATATGGAAAAATCTTACCAAAAGAAATCTTAGAGATTCCTAAGTTAGGTTGTATAAATGTTCATGGTTCCTTATTGCCACAATATAGAGGTGCAGCACCAATACAATGGTCTATTATAAATGGAGACAAAGTAACAGGTATTACAACAATGTACATGGATGCAGGAATGGATAGTGGAGATATGATTTTACAAGAAAAAACAGAAATTGGTGAAAATGAAACAACTGGTGAATTATGGGATAGACTATCTGGAATTGGAGCAAAACTTTTAGTAGAAACATTAAAACAAATAGAAGCAGGGACAGCACCACGAATTAAGCAAGGAGAAGAATTTACAATTGCTCCTATGCTTGAAAAAGAAATGTCAAAAATAAATTGGAAAGAAAAATCAGCAAAAGAAAATAGAATAAAACAATATTATGTGAAAGAAATAAAGGAAAATTGTATAAAAACATTAAGTTATACAACTTTAAAGAAAATTGTTTCTGTTGAAGACACAATGAATGCTGTAATTGAGAATTATAATGCTGAAAATTATATAGAAATGGAAACAAGCTTGAGTATTTTTAAAAATAAAATAGAAGAATTAAAAGAAGAGTTATTCAATTTACGTTTTGCTAATGCAACAGGTAACTTAGAAAAACCTTCAAGAATAAAAGAAATAAGAAAGACAATCGCTAGAATAAAAATGGTTATTCGTGAACGCGAAATAAATAATAAGTAGGAGGAAAAGGTATGGAAAATAAACGTAAAGAAATTGTTGGTATCGTTATTAGTGATAAAAATGATAAAACAATAACAGTAAAAGTAGAAACATATCGTAAACATCCACTATATAACAAACGTGTTAAGAGTTCAAAGAAATACACTGCACACGATGAATTAAATAAAGCTAAAGTAGGAGATAAAGTACGTATTGTTGAAACTAGACCATTATCTAAAACAAAAAGATATGAACTAGTTGAAATCGTTGAAGAAGCAATAATTCTATAATCTCTATGCTTAGAAGGAGGATTAATCATGATTCAACAAGAAAGTAGATTAAAAGTGGCTGATAATTCTGGTGCAAAGGAATTATTAGTAATAAGAGTTCTTGGTGGAAACAAAAAATTTGGTGGATTAGGAGATATAGTAGTTGGAACAGTTAAGAAGGCTACTCCTAATGGAACTGTAAAAAAAGGTAAAGTAGTAAAGGCCGTAGTAATAAGAACTAAAGCAGCTTCAAGAAGAGAAGATGGTTCTTATATCAGATTTGATGATAATGCATGTGTACTAATTAAAGACGATAAGAGTCCACAAGGAACACGTGTACTTGGCCCAGTAGCACGCGAACTTCGTGATGAAGGATTTATGAAAATCGTTTCACTTGCTAAAGAAGTGCTATAGAATTTTAAAGGAGGATAAACATGAACTTTAAAGTTGGAGATAAAGTAGTGGTTATCGCTGGTAAAGATAAAGGTAAAGAAGGAAAAATAATCAAAACATTAAAAAATGATAATAAAGTTGTAGTTGAAGGAATCAATATGGTTACAAAACATGTTAAACCATCAGCACAAAATGAAAATGGAGGAATCATTAAAGTTGAAGCTCCAATTCATGCATCTAATGTTATGATATTAGATCCAAAAACTAAAAAAAGAACCAGAATAGCTCATGAAATTGATGAAAATGGAAAGAAACATAGAATTTCAGTAAAATCTAAAGAGAGACTTAATTAAGCGAAAGGAGGGTATTTATGAACCGCCTAAAAGAAAAATATGTAAATGAAATCGTTCCTAGTTTAATGCAAAAATATAACTATACTTCAGTAATGCAAGCACCAAAATTAGAAAAAATAGTAATTAATATTGGTGTTGGTGATGCAACAACAAACAGCAAATTATTAGATGCTGCTGTTAATGAACTTGAATTAATAACAGGTGCTAAACCAGTTGTTACAAAAGCTAAAAAATCAATTGCTGGATTTAAATTAAGAGAAGGTCAAGCAATTGGATGTAAAGTTACACTTCGTGGAGAAAAAATGTATACATTCTTAGAAAAATTAATAAGAATTTCACTTCCACGTGTTCGTGACTTTAGAGGTGTCTCACCAAAAGCATTTGATGGTAGAGGTAATTATACATTAGGTATTAAGGAACAAATGATTTTTACAGAAATTGAATACGATAACATTGTTAAAAGTCGTGGAATGGATATTGTATTTGTTACATCAGCAAAGACAAATGAAGAAGCATTTGACTTATTAAATGGAATCGGAATTCCTTTTAGAAAGTAATAGGAGGAAAGTAAAATGGCAAAAAAAAGTATGATTGTAAAATCACAAAAGAAACAAAAATATAAAGTACGTGAATATACACGTTGTCAAAGATGTGGAAGACCACATTCAGTACTTAAAAAATATGGTATTTGTCGTATTTGCTTTAGAGAATTAGCATATAATGGCCAAATACCAGGTGTAAAAAAATCTAGTTGGTAGAATGAAGGGAGGATATTATGGTAGTATCATGTCCAATCGCAGATATGCTTACAAGAATTCGTAATGCAAACCAAATGCGTTATGAAGAAGTTTCAATGCCTACATCAAAAATGAAGGTTGAAATAGCTAGCATATTAAAAAGCGAAGGTTTTATAAAAGATTTTAAAGTTGTTAAAAAAGATGTTCAAGATGAACTTGTATTAACTTTAAAATATGGTGAAAAGAAAGAAAGAGTTATTTCTGGTTTAAAATGTATTTCTAAACCAGGATTAAGAGTTTATGCAAAAGCTGAAAATATTCCTAGAGTATTAAATGGTCTTGGAATTGCAATAATATCAACATCTAAAGGAGTTATGACTGATAAAGAAGCTCGTAAAGAAAATGTTGGTGGAGAAGTTTTAGCATACGTTTGGTAATAAAAAATAGTAAGGAGGCTTTAAGTATGAGTCGTATTGGTAATAGAGAAATTAAAGTACCTGCTTCAGTTACAGTAACAGTTAATGATAACGTTGTTACAGTAAAAGGACCTAAAGGTGAATTATCATTTGATATTAACGAAAATTTAAAAGTTAATGTAGGCGAAGGTACAGTAACTGTTGAAAGAACTAAAGAAGATAAACAAACAAAATCAATGCATGGAACAACTAACGCAATTATAACTAATATGATTGAAGGTGTTAGTAATGGATTCTCTAAAGGACTTGAAATTATAGGTGTAGGTTACCGTTTTACATTAAAAGGAAATACTTTAGTAGTAAATGCTGGTTATTCTCATCCTGTTGAAGTTGAAATTCCAAATGGAATTGAAGTTGAATCAGTTAGTAATACAGAAATAGTTGTTAAAGGTATAAATAAAGAATTAGTTGGAGAATTTTCAGCTAATATTAGAAAAATAAGAAAACCAGAACCATATAAGGGTAAAGGTATTCGTTATAAAGGTGAGTATATCCGTCGTAAAGAAGGAAAGAAAGCTTCTAAATAGTAGAAAAGGAGAGTCTTATATATGATGAAAAAAGTATCTCGTAATGAAGCTCGTCAAGCTAGACATGAACGTATTAGAAAAAATATAAGTGGTACAAATGAAGTTCCAAGATTAAACGTGTTTAGATCAGCTAAACATATTACTGCTCAAATCATAGATGATGAAGCTGGAAATACATTAGTAAGTGCATCTTCTATGGATAAAGATTTAAAAATCGAAAACGGTGGTAATGTTGAAGCTGCTAAAAAAGTAGGAGAAGCAATTGCTAAAAAAGCTGTTAAAGCTGGAATAACTAAAGTAGTTTTCGATAGAGGTGGATACCTATATCATGGAAGAGTACAAGCACTTGCTGATGCAGCACGTGAAAATGGATTAGAATTCTAAGGAGGGTAATGATGGAAAAAAAGTTTAACAACCCACGTAAAGATGATTATAGAGACGAAGTTATTGATATTCGTCGTGTTACAAAAGTAACAAAGGGTGGTCGTACTTTACACTTTTCTGCAACAGTAGCAGTAGGAGATGAAAAAGGTAGTATTGGTATTGGATCAGGAAAAGCTGGAGAAGTAGTAGAAGCCATCAAAAAAGCTAGAATGCAAGCTGTTAAAAATATTCATAAAATTGAAATTGTTGATAATAGAACTATATCTCATGAAATGATAGGAGTTAGCGGAGCCGCTAAAGTTTTAATTAAACCTGCTAAAGCTGGTACTGGTATTATTGCTGGTGGTCCAGTTAGAACAGTATTAGAACTTGCTGGAATTAAAGATGTTGTATCAAAATCACTTGGATCAAACACTAAAATTAATACTTCAAGAGCAACAATGAATGCATTACTTGCTCAAAAATCAGTAGCACACGTTGCTAAATTAAGAGGAAAAACAGTAGAGGAGATTTTAGGATAATGAAATTACACGAATTAAAGTATAATGATGGCGCTGTTAAAAATGCTAACAGAGTTGGAAGAGGTACAAGTAGTGGTAATGGTAAAACTTCTGGAAGAGGTCAAAAAGGACAAAACTCACGTAGTGGTGGTGGAGTAAGACTTGGCTTTGAAGGTGGACAAAATCCATTATTTAGAAAAGTACCAAAAAGAGGATTTAACAATTATAATTTCGAAGTTAAATATGCAGTAATTAATGTAAGTGATTTAAATAAATTTGAAGATGGAACAGAAATAACTCCAGAATTATTAAAAGATATGGGATTAGTAAAAAAACAATTAGATGGTATCAAAGTTCTAGGTAACGGAGAATTAACTAAAAAATTAACAGTTAAAGCATCAATGTTCTCTAAGACAGCTAAAGAGAAAATTGAAAAGAATGGTGGAAAAGCAGAGGTGATTTAAGTTGTTTGCAACATTCAAACAAATTTTTACACCTAGAAATAAAGAATTAAGAAAAAGAATATTATTTACTTTATGTTGTTTAGCAATATTTATTATTGGAACAACAATAAGTATTCCAAATACAAAGTCGCTTAGTGATAATCTAGGATTTCTAGAATTGCTAAACTCTATAGGTGGAGGTGCACTTAAGAGAGGATCTATTTTTGGTCTAGGTGTTATGCCTTACATAAGTGCATCAATAATTATTCAATTATTTTCTATGAATATTATTCCTTATTTTACAGATCTTGCAAAAGAAGGATATTCAGGAAGAAGAAAATTAAATACAATAACAAGATATTTAGGAATTGCAATAGCATTTATTCAAGGTATTATCTTATCACTTGGTATAGTAGGATCTGGATCAGACGCTATTACATATGTTAAAGTTGCAATTATATTAACTGCAGGTACAGCTTTCTTATTATGGATAGGAGATCAAATTACACAGAAAGGTGTTGGAAATGGATTATCCTTAATAATTATGGCTGGTATAGTAGCGGGGCTTCCATATATGATGACTGAAGCATTTAAAACATTTGTTTTAGGTAATGATAATTTATTTATCGGTATTATTTCATTCATTATTTATGTAGCAATTTATTTTGCAATAGTAATAGGCGTTGTATTTATTCAAGAATCGGAAAGAAGAATTCCAATTCAGTATTCGAATAAAACATCAAGTGCATATGGTGCTAAGCAAACATATATACCGTTTAGAGTAAATGCAGCAGGAGTAATGCCTGTAATATTTGCATCAGCAATAATCGCAATTCCACAAACACTTGCAAATTTTATAAAAAGTGAAGGTTATATTAAATTTGTTAATAATTATTTAAATTATAACTCTACAGTTGGTTTAATAATATATTTAGTATTAATTGTAGTATTTTCATACATTTATACTTTATTACAATTTAGACCAGCAGATATTTCAGAAAATTTGCAAAAAAACGGTGGATACATTCCAGGAATAAGACCTGGTGTTGAAACTAAGAATTACATTAAATCAGTACTTATTAAAATAACTACATTTGGTTCTTTATTCCTAGTAGTTATTGCAGCATTACCAATTGTGTTCTCAAACTATTCAAATGTTCAAAATGCAAATATAACACTTGGTGGTACAGGAATACTAATTGTTGTTGGTGTAGCACTTGAAACATATAAACAAATTGAAAGTGTATTAACACAAAAAGAATATAAGAGGCGATTTTAATGTGTAACGTACTTTTAATATCTGCACCAGGTGCAGGTAAGGGAGTAACATCGAAATATTTGAGAGATAAATATAATTTGGTTCATATGTCTATAGGGAATCTTATAAGAGAAGAATCTACAAAAAACGAATTGTTAAAGCAAACTATCAGTAAAGGTGAGTTTATTAATAATGATATTGTTTATAAATTATTTTCAGACTTTTTAGAAGAAAATAAAGGTTCATCTTTTGTGTTTGAAGGATTCCCAAGACTAATGGAACAAATTAAACCTTTTGAAGATATTTTGAAAAATCATAACATCATTTTAGATAAAGTAATATTTATAGATATAGATAAGGATATTGCATTAAAAAGAGTTACAGGAAGACTTATATGTAATAACTGTAATGAAGTTTATAATAAATATAATGATAATATTGAAGATAATAAGTGCAAAGTATGTGGAAATATTTTATCTACAAGAAATGATGATAAAGTAGAAACATATGAAAATAGATATAAATTATTTAAAGAAAAAACTATGCCTGTTGTAGAATACTATAAAGAAATGAGTAATTTTTATCAAATCTCTAATAATGGAACATTTGATGAAATGAAGTCACAAATAGATAATATTATGGGCAATTAGGAGAGTGTAAGAATGGCAAAAAATGATGTAATCGAGGTAGATGGAAAAGTAATCGACGTATTACCTGGAGGTAAATTCAAGGTTGAACTTGCAAATGGACATATTGTAGAAGCTCATGTTTCTGGTAAAATACGAATGAACAATATTCGCATCTTACCAGGTGATACAGTTGTCCTAGAATTATCCCCAGCAGATATAACACATGGGCGTATAACATGGAATAAAAGATAATGGAGGTAAATTATGAAAGTTAGAGCTTCAGTAAAACCGATTTGCGATAAATGCAAAGTAATTAAGAGAAAAGGTGTTTTGAGAGTTATTTGTAGTAATCCAAAACATAAACAAAAACAAGGTTAATAGGAGGTGTATTAAATGGCACGTTTTAAGGGTATAGATATTCCAAATAATAAAAGAGTTGAAATAGCATTAACTTATATATATGGTATTGGTAGAAATTTATCAAAAACTATATTAAAAGAAGCTAATGTAAATGTTGATACAAAAGTTAAAGATTTAACAGAAGATGAACAAGCAAGAATTCGTGAACAATTAGATAAACATGTTCTAGAAGGTGATTTAAGACGTGAAGTTAGTCTTAATATCAAAACTAAAATGGAAATTGGATCTTATCAAGGAATCCGTCATAAAAAAGGTTTACCAGTTAGAGGACAAAGCACTAGAAGTAATGCAAGAACTCGTAAAGGTAAAGGAAAAACAGTAGCTAATAAGAAGAAATAATAGATAATAAGGAGGTTATTTAGATGGCTTATAAGGCAAGAAAACGTAAAGTTAAGAAGAATATACCAACAGGTTGTGTTCATATCCAAGCAACTTTTAATAATACAATCGTTACTATTTCAGATGAAGCAGGTAACGCAGTAAGCTGGGCATCAGCAGGTGCTATTGGTTATAAAGGTAGTAAAAAATCAACTCCATTTGCAGCTCAAATGGCTTCAGAATCAGCAGCTAAAAAAGCTTATGATGCTGGTATGAGAAAAGTTGACGTATTAGTTAAAGGTTTAGGACCAGGACGTGAAACAGCAATTCGTGCACTAGCAACTGAAGGGTTAGAAATACAATCAATCACTGATGTAACACCAGTACCACATAATGGTTGTCGTCCACCAAAACGTCCAAGAGGATAATAATAGATAAGGAGTGTGTTTATGATAAAATTTGAAAAACCACAATACAAAGTAACAGAATATGTTGAAAGTAATAGTTACGGTAAATTTGAAATAGAACCTCTAGAAAGAGGATTTGGTACAACAATAGGAAATGCACTAAGAAGAGTAATGTTATCTAGTTTACCAGGATCAGCAATAACTTCTGTAAAAATTGAAGGAGTTATGCATGAATTCCAAACAATAGATGGAATTATGGAAGATGTAACTTCTATAGTTTTGAATCTTAAAAATGTAGTAGTTAAGAATCATACAGAAGAAGATGCTGTTATTAGATTAATTACTGACAAAGAAGGTGTTGTTACAGCTGGTGATATTGAATGCCCTTCTGATGTTGAAATAATTAATAAAGATCAAGAAATCGCTACAATTGTAAAAGGTGGAAGCTTAAATATGGAAATGACTGTATCAAACGGTCGTGGATTTGTAAGAGCAGAAGCTAATAAAAAATTAATGGGAGATACAAAAGTAGGCGTAATAGCTATAGATTCAAATTATTCTCCAATTGAAAGAGTAAATATAGCTGTTGAAGATGCTCGTGTTGGTCAAGCAACTAACTATGATAAATTAATATTAGAAGTTTGGACTAATGGAGCTATGAAACCAGAAGAAGCAATCGCACTTGCATCTAGAATCATTATTGAACACTTTGAAATATTAACTGAACTTAATAGTATAGCTGATATAAAAGGATTAATGACTGAGCAAGATGAAGATCCAAAGGTTAAAGCACTTGAAACATCAATTGATGATATGGAATTTTCAGTTAGAGCTTATAACTGTTTAAAAAGATCAGGTATTAATACAATGCAAGATTTAGTAAACAGAAAAGAAAGCGATATGATGAAAATTAGAAATCTTGGAAAGAAATCCCTAAAAGAAGTATTAGATAAAGTTAAAGAAATGGGATTATCTTTTAGAGATGATGATTAATATTAATAGGAGGAAAACATGGCTTATAGAAAATTAGGTAGAGACAATAAACATAGACGTGCTATGCTTGCTAATTTAACAAAAGCAGTTATCATGAATGAATCTATTGAAACTACAGAAACTCGTGCTAAAGAAGTAAGAAAATTTGTAGATAAAATGATTACATATGGTAAAAAAGGTGATTTAGTTTCTAGAAGAAAAGCATACGCATTTTTACATAATGATAAAGCTTGCGTTGAAAAAGTATTTAACGATTTAGCAAAACGTTATGAAGGAAGAAATGGTGGATACACTAGAATAATTAAATTCCAAGAAAGAAAAGGGGACGATGCATTAATGGTTGTACTAGAATTAGTATAACCTAAGGATGCGTCCTTTTTTTTTGCTTTTTTTCTTTAGTTAAATTGACATAATACACATTAATTGGTATACTTAATTATAAGAATAGAGAGGTGTTGACGGTGGAGTCAATGGAAGAAATTTTAGATTTAGAAGATTTACAAGAAAATGTAGTTGATGAAAACTTAAAAGAGTTTATGGCTAAGGATGAAGAAGCAGAAAAACTACTAAAAGAAAAAATTGATGAATTAGTTCTTGAAACAGAAAAATTAAATAAAAAAGAAGAAGAAATAAAATCATTAGAAGAATCAAGTAGAGAAAAAATAAGTATGAATGCATCACCTGATGAACTTATAGAAATTGCTGAAAAGATTAAATCAGCACAAAGTGAATTAAGTGAGATAAATGCTAATATTGAAAAATTAGAAAAAGAAAAAGAAGAACTTGATTCAACTAAGAAAAATGTAGAGGATTCTAAGAGAGAATACATAAAAAATCTTAATTCAACTAATTTAAATTATCAAGAACAAATAAAGAAAATTGAAGAAGCAATTGCAGTTTGTGATAATCCTAGCTTAAAACAGGCTTTAGAGGATGTTAAAAAGGAAAAAGAAAGTGAATTATTATCTTTACAAGAAAGTAGAAATACTGCCCTTAAAACAGCTTTAAATCCTATTGAAAATGCTATAGAAGAAAATAATACTGTGGAAAATGAAAGTAAAACTAGTGAAGAAAAAGTTACATTAGATATAGTTGAACCAATAATTCCTAGTGTTGAATCACCAGTAGTTGAATCAAATAATGTAGATAATATTAGTAATTCAGTATTACCTGATATGGGAGCTCAATCTGATTTAGTGCTAGATTTACCAAAAGTGGAATCACCTATTTCTGATAATATACCTGAAGTAAAACCATTATTTGAGAATGATTCTAATATTATTAATAATGCTAATAATGTTAGTGAAGTTAATGATGTAAATGTAGCTAATGAAGCCGTTGATAATTTTGCTAAAGATATAATAAATGAAGAAAAAAATGATAATATGATTGGTTTAGATTCAATTCTTAATGTAAATACAGATAATGAAAATAATAATATTATTATGCCTGAATTAAAACCTGTTCAAACAGATACTATTGAAATAAAAAAAGAAGAATCACCAAAAGTTAAAATAATATTCGAAAAAAATGTGCCAGAAACAGCTATTAAAGAAATATATTCATCTAGTACAATAATGCCAGGAATATATGATTACTTAAATGATGGAAATAATATAATAAATGCAGGAGGTGCATTACTATGAATATGAATTCTTCAAAAGATAAGATAATTAAATTAGAAAATAATAAAGAGTATTTTGTAATAGAAACTCTAGTGGATAATAATATTGACTATTTACTTCTTTTAAATCTCGTTGATGATAAAGAAATTAAAATTGCATTTTCTTCTAAGTTTATGATGGAAGCTTTAAAAACAATAAATAGTAAAGATATTAGAATATTATTAAATTCTGATATAAAACCAATAATTCTTAAAACTGATGAAGATGAAAACTTAATTCAATTATTATTACCAATAAAAACATACTAAAAAAGAAAGAAATTTCTTTTTTTTTGCTTATTTCGACAAGATTTTTAAAAAAAGTTGCTATTAATAGAAGAAATTATTTTCGAAAAAGGAAGGAAAATAATAAATTTAGGGGGATAATTATGAAAAATTATGAAATTAATAGCAGAACACTAGCAATAGTACCAGTAGGTGAAAATCTTACAAATGTATTAGAAGAAGACAATGAATTTATGATAAATATGAATTCTATGAAAATAATTGAAAAAAGTTGTGAATTTTTTGGAAGTTCTTATATGGGAAGAAGAACAGGAACAAAGGTTTTAACAGGTATTAGTCATAAATCACCAATTATAATTGAGGAAAGTACAAATATGATTTATTTTCCAACTACATCACCAAGATTAATTGGGTGTATTTGGATAGCATTAGATAAGATAAAAGAATATAGAGAAGTTAATGGAAAAATATTAGTTTTTTTCAAAAATGGAAGGAAGATTTTCATAAATATTTCGTATGGATCTTTTGATAATCAATACCTTCGTGCGACTAAACTTGAGTATATATTAAGAAGCAGAAAAAAGTTAAAAAATTAGTCTGTTTTTTTCTAAAAATCCTATAAAAAATACCCTTTTTGTGGTATAATTAGTATGTATGTATAGGAGCATTATTTATGAGTCAAAATGAAGTAAAGGGCATAAAAATAGGTTTAAAATGTTTTTAAAGAAAATTTCTTTAGTAAATTTTAGAAATTATTCACAAATTAGTATAGATTTTGACAAAAAGATAAATATTTTTATTGGAAATAATGCTCAAGGTAAAACAAATATCCTAGAAAGTATATATGTTTTATCTATTACAAAATCCCATAGATGTAGTAAAGATTCATTTTTAATTAAACAAGGTGAATTATTTACTAAAATAACTGGTGAAATTGTACATGAAAATTCATTAAAAAAGTCTTATGAAATTTTAATTAATTCAAAAGGTAAAAAAGTAAGTATTAATGATATTCCACTTAGAAAAATGAGTGAATATTTATCAAATATCAATACTATTATGTTTTGTCCGGATGATCTTGAAATATTAAAAGGTCCACCACAGGGTAGAAGATACTTTTTAAATGTTGAAATAGGTCAATTTTATAATAATTATTT
>ENA-ORMN01003521-ORMN01003521.1-human-gut-metagenome-genome-assembly--contig:-NODE-3521-length-12197-cov-2.143551_pt1 | contig 12197 bp, 10 predicted proteins | sample MGYA00242102_ERZ508993 | MGnify/ENA primary metagenome ERZ508993 (study PRJEB26280, sample SAMEA2338770) | human gut metagenome | biome: human gut; feature: human-associated habitat; material: faeces... | reverse complement strand
AACCGATGAAGCCGGTTCCGGCGAACCTTCTGCCTCGCCATGGATGACCCGCGCAGCTGCGGCGGAATATGCATCGGTCAGTACCGACACCATCGACAACTGGTGTGCCGCGGGGTTGATCGAAAAAAGTAAACTCAATGACAGTCGCCCCGGCGCGGTACTGATCTTAAGAGCCAGCCTTGAGAAATTTCTGCGCAGCCGGGTAGTTCGGAAGAAACGTATCCGGCAGGATTTGGCCCCGTCAATCAAAGGAGGTTATCGTGTCAACAGAAGTAAATGCTGAAAAGAGTCTGGAAACGATCCGAAAAGCCGTCATCCCCGTCGTCCGCCTGCTGGCTGGACGGCTGGGGTGGATGGTCGACGATCAAACAATTGCCAGGATCGGGTTATCACCATTCCCCCAGTCCCCGTTGGAGGAGAGCGTTGTGCAACTGTGTGTCGAGGTGTGCCGGGCTTACTCCGGCTCACCGCAGGCGCTTACCAGGCAGAATCTGGTATGTCGTGTTATAAAATTGGTTCCCTGGAAGCATTTTCTGCTCGAACGCGAATTATCGCAATGCGCCGAATATTGTGTTCCGATTTATGGAGATGACATGCGACCGGGAACCGCTTTGAAGGCTTTGGAAAACAGTCGTACTCTTCCCTGCTATCAGGAGCCATTTGGAGTCGTACTAAGCATTGAAGTCCTCGCCCGTCTCGTCCGATGGCGGGGGGACCTGCGAGCAGAACTACTTCCGATAATGCAAATCATTTCGAACAGCATGGGGAATCTTGGCTATGCAATCCAAGAATATATTGATCATCAAAAAGCAATAGCGCCCCCAAAAGAAGAAAGGAGTAAGTAAATTATGATAAATTACTTATGCCATACACTACCGTTGGCGACATCCGCTCTGACAAGCAACAATACAATATATTGTTTGGCGGACGGAACCTCAGAAGATGATTTTTACATTGTCGAACTGGAAGATGCAGCACAAATGATCACGTGTTCCCAAGCGGACCAGGCTCTCTGTGACGAAGCGGAATGCGGGAGACTTCATGGAGAGGGTTCTTTGCTGCAGGACAATTCCGGCCTCTGTTGGTTATCGCAGAGAGGGAATTTTCGGCTTCACCTGCAAGAGGGAAATTATTTTGTTTTCCTATCGCAGGTAATTGGTGATTTTGACCGTTTCTCCCTTGGAGAGCCGCGAATCGATACTCTTCAACCAGACGGAAGACTGGCCTCCGCCTACGAGTTTCCTCTCTGGGATACGTTGTTCCAGTACTTGAGGATAGCGATCTTGAACGCCGCCGCGGTGAATCCATGTCCGCAATACTTAGGAGGAGTGAAACCGGCGGAGCTTGAGCTGGCCCGAACTCTGTGTAAAAAATTTCAACTTGGTGGAAACTGGCAGGGACGTAACCGTATAAGCAACGGCAGCTTCTGGTATGAGGACAAAACCCTATTGTACCAGGGAGATCTTACGTGGTTTCTGGAGAGCGTATCCGATGCTGATGGGGTACAAAGATCTCTGTATGAATGGAAATTATTTGATAACGGTCGTGCCATTGTTTTGCCTGTTACATTCTTAAGAAGGAATGGATTTCTGGGGTTGCGACGGGTATTCTGGTTATCTGAAGATACCCTTTACCCGATTCGTCGAGGACAAGGCATCTCCGGAATAGTCCATGTGACATTGTCTCTTCCGTTCCGCTGGCTGAGCAGCGATGATCTCTGGCTCTGCTATCCCGGTGGCGCAGCTGCAGTTGAAATCTGCGACTTGGCCCCTCTGCGAAATCGGACTGTTGATATCATCATACTGCATAAGCAGGGAAGAAGCGGGTGGGAGTTTGCGATGCGGTTTGCGGCCCGGCTTCGACGGGAAAACATTCCATTTTCATTGACACTGCTGCAGGGCAACAAGTGTACCAAGTTGTCAATGAATGAATTCCGCCAATGTCTTGTCCAGTGGCAATTACGAATTCCTCCGGAACTGTCAATCGAATATCGGGGAGACCTGACCGAGTGGATGACGCGCTCTCCTGGAATGCTCATCCCCGGTACTTTGAACGAGGGTGAAGTTATCCATCTTGCCGGAGCGCTTGCGCCGGAGATCATTCTTCATCTGACCACCGCGTTGCGAAGCGGCTGCTGGAACGAGCACTGGAACGCGGTCGGGACAAATATGCAGATCGCTGTTTTCGCGGACAAACATAACCTGGCCCTCTGTCGCAATCAAGGCCTTTCGGACCAGCATCTTTCGTGGCGAACCGCCAACCTCACGCAAGAAGAAATGGAACATGCAATTGCCGAAGCCCAAATCGTCATTATTGCTTCAACAGAAATGACGAGGGATATCCGGAAATGCGAGGCAATCATCAAATACTGTGTGGATCATGAGATCGGTGTTATTGTGCTCTCCGAAGCTGGCAATGGCAACACCTTCCTGCAGCGAGTAGCGACAAAGACGTATTTTTTCCAAGTGCAGCATTCGTTCGGGGAAAAGGAATTTTATCTGGCCAATCAGTCGGAAAAATTCGGTATTCGCTTTGCCATTGCTCCGGATGGTGCTCTTTGCGGCACAAAAAAGTTGAGTCATCGGGAGATCGCAGAAGTACAGCAGGAATTACCTGCGAGCCTCCCGGACAACGGAGTTGCGGAATTTCAGCGAATGCTGACAGACGTCCCGCAACAAGCTGGTTCCGAAAACCAAGGAGGTGTATTGAAACTCAATTTTCCATCCGGGATCTAAGTCAACATTTTTCGCCACCATTCTATGCGGAGAAAATCGCAACGCAGGTGAAGCCTCAATACGATTTTTTCATTCCAAGGACAGTAGGATTTATAATAATACACTGATTTTGTTATAATATTTACAAAAGAAAAGGAAAGGAAGCTGAATATGCCAAGAAAGAAAAGCTTCGTTGATAATCAATTTGAAGGACACCCTCTCTGTGATGTTCCACGTGAATTTTCATATAACTACATCAGAACGATTGTCGATCTGGTAAGTACGATGACGGAGAGGCATTCCAAGGTACTTGTGGCAAGATTTGATCTGCGTTATCCGCAGGGATATGAAGCGGATGGTACCAACCGGGACTTTTCTGCTGCCATGCAGGCGGTTTGTCGAGATTTCAGTCAAAAGAAATATGATCCGCAATATGTTGCCAGAAGAGAACAGCAGAGCAGTTGCAATCCGCACTATCATGTAGGGCTTGTCCTCAATGGAAATAAAAAACGTTCCATCCCCGACCTGCGATCCACACTTGAAAAACATTGGTCGGAACAGTTGGAGATTCCACTATCGGAAGTACAGGAAAAAGCTCTGGTTTATCCCTGCAACAGAGCGCCGGATGGTTCGCACCGTTCCAACGGCCGGATGATCAATCGCAACAGTCTGGACGCCAGTGAACAGAAAGAGGAGACGATCCGGCAACTTTCCTATCTTGGAAAGGTCGATGAAAACGATGTGACCGATTCAGCCACCCGGAAGTTTTTCGCATCCCAGTTTTACAAAGACTACAACCGAACCATGACCTTGAAACGCTACTGGGCAGAACGCAAAGCCAATGCCTCGTCCGGTAGTTCCATTGGCTCAATATAAAATTAAACTATCTTGCTTTAATATATGAAGTTATAAAATTTCATGTGTGATTTTACAAGTTTACATTTGAATTTATCACGATTTCCACAGGATGATTGCGAACATGCGGACAACCGTTCCTTCAGGTCATTTCAGGCCAATTTCATGAATAACTTGAGCAGGAAAGGCTTGAAGCCACAATACGTCGCAGTGAGGGAACAGTCCCGCGAGAAGCATCAGCATTATCACGTATGTTTGTGGCTGGGCGGAAATAAAACGCAAAGTACCCATAATCACATCCAGACGGCGGAACGTCTGTGGCGGAGTCAACTTGGATTGCCGGAAGAACAAGGCCTGATCGACGATTGCACTCACAGCCGTACCGGGACGAAACAGATCAATGGCGTAATGCTCCGTCATGACGATCCGGAATATGAAACAAAGAAAGCCGATTGTTTCCGCAGAGCCTCGTATCTGGCTGAAATCAATACCAAAGGCAATACTCCCAAAGGACAATGGAAGGTATTCGCCTCCCGGATTCCAGAAGAAATTGAGAAAAATAATTTGATATATCCGTAAAAAGCAGATATCTTAATTATAAATGATGGCAAGGAGTAATATGACGGCATACAGGAATGAATTAAAGCTGGGAGAAACCCTCACCCAAGAGTTCAAGAGCGACATTGCCCGCTTGAATGACCGCGAGTTAGTAGCCGCTGTCGTTGCATTGGCAAACACGGAAGGGGGGCTCCTGTGGCTTGGAGTTGAAGATGACGGACAAGTGACAGGTCTGCATCGACAACATCTCGATTTGTCCGGAATGGCCGCAATGATTGCCAATCGAACGACTCCGCCCATCAGTGTTGCAATTACCGGAGTTCATTTTAATTCCAAGCTTGTTGCTCGAATTGAAGTGCCGCGAATGCAGTTGGTTTCCTCTTCGGATGGACTGATGGTGCATCGCCGGCTTAAAGCGGATGGAACGCCGGAAGCAGTACCGTTTTATCCACACGAGTTTTCACAGCGCCAATCATTTCTGGGGGCGTTGGATCCCTCCAGCCAGCCTGTAAAAGGAGTATCGCCGAAAGATTTGGATCCTTTGCAACGGCTCCGTATCCGTGATGCCATTCGCAAATACAGTGGAGACCAAGCCCTGTTGGCTCTAAACGATTCAGAGCTGGACGGTGCATTGGGAATAACCTGCACAGAGAATGGAAACGTTTATCCCACCCTGGCTGGAGTTCTGTTGTTGGGAACCGAAGGACTTTTGTTGCGGCATATTCCTACTCACGAGGTCGCATTTCAGCTTCTTCATGGAACTGATGTTCAAGTAAACGAGTTTTTCCGGAAACCGTTGTTGCAAACTTTTGAAGAAATTGAATTGCGATTCCAAGCCCGAATTACCGAAAAAGAGCTGCAGGATGGTTTATTCCGTGTTCCCGTACCTAATTACGATAAGCAAGCCTTCCGTGAAGCCTTCGTAAACGCATTGGTTCATCGGGATTATTCCCGTTTGGGAATGGTTCAGATAAAACTGGATGATAACGGTTTGACAATCACCAGTCCGGGGGGATTCATCGAAGGGGTTAATCTTAACAATCTTCTGACAGTCGCTCCGCGTTCCCGTAACCCGCGGCTGGCGGACATCGTTAAACGGATCGGCCTGGCGGAACGTACCGGGCGGGGAATTGATCGTATTTATGAAGGTGTCCTGCGATATGGACGTCCTATGCCGGACTACAGTATGTCGGATTCTTCCTGCGTATCATTATTCATTTCCGGAGGAGAAGCCGACCAGGCTTTTCTGGAAATGATTTTGCACCTGGAAGAAAAGATGGGAGCACCTCTACCGGTAGACAGTCTGATTATCCTTTCACGATTGAAAAACGAACGTCGCTTGACAACAGCAGAGATTGCAACCTCTATCCAGAAAACGGAAACGCAAGTACACGGCATATTGGAGAAACTTGTTGAAGCAGGGCTGATTGATGCGCATGGAAACGGGCGTTCCAGAACTTACACTTTAAGTTCCGAGATTTATCGAAAACGAAATGAAAAAGCAGAATATGTGCGACAAGCAGGCTTTCGGGCCCTCCAACAAGAGCAGATGGTATTACAGTATATCGAAACCTATGGAGAAATCCGTCGGCGGGATGTCGTTGATCTTTGTAAGCTGACTCCTCCGCAGGCTTATCGCCTTCTGCGGTCTCTTGAAGAACGTGGCTTGCTCAAGCGCAATGGAGTTCGGGGACAAAAAGTGACTTACCAGAAAGTATGAGAGTGCTTTCCCGTGCTTTCCCGTGCTTTCCCGTGCTATAAGAAACAGTGTTTATCACTGAGTAAAAATCAGGGAAATGTTCAACTTATTGCAACGCTTGAGCATAAGCGAGTACTTTTTCAATCGCTTTTTCCGATAACCTCGCAAGTACTTGTTGCAACTGCTCACGCGGGGAAGAGCCGGACCGTGGGATTTGTTTTGCCGTGCTTTCCAGAAAGTCAGGAAGTTGGGCCAGATATTTCTCCTTTGCTTTGCGATCGGCATGAGCCTGATAATGACGTGTCATTTCCGCACTCATGTGCCCGAGGATTGATTGTACTACCGGTAGTGGAATCTGGTAAACGCCAGCCATATAGGCAAAAGTATGCCGTAGACTGTGAACGTCCCGGATGCTGATGGCGCGCGAGCGCCCTTCTACATTTCGAGTGGTTTGGATTCCCAACTCTTCAAGAAACGATTTAAATCGGTATGAAATACCTGAATGATTCGTCAGGTACATCTTGGCATGATCCGGTAAAACGTATTCCTCCGTTCCGGAATGGGTATGCTGTTCTGTCAAAAAGTCAGCCAATGGAGGCAGAATCGGAATATCAAGCAATGCTCCGGTTTTTCGCCGTTTTCGGGTAATCCAGCCGTCATGAATTTCTGACCATTTCAACAGACAGATATCTCCCTCTGATAGGCCGGTACAAATACCGATAATAAAAATCGGACGTACAAAATTATTAAGATGGTTGCCGATCAGCCGCAATTCTTCCGGAGTAAATGCTTCCCGACTTTCCGGCATCGCTTTCTGCAAAGGCAGATCAAACGGATTATTCAGCAAACCGGCATCCTCTTTCAACCACGTGAATACGCTTTTGCATTGTTTCAGGTATTGATTCAATGTTGTTGGGGAAAGACAATCCCGGGACACATAAGAAATCGTTTTCTGTCGCCCTGGTAATAAAAAATTTTTCTCTTTGATAAAGCGCCCATTATTTCGCAGTTCAGCCAAGTATTCTTCGGCATGGCTTTTAGTCACTTCGGCAAGATTAACAATCCCGGGATAACGATTTTCCATAAAAGCACAAAAATCGTCCCAGATTCGCCTGTTTTGTTTGGCACGGCTGCTGCCGGCCTGTTTGGGACGGGGTTTCTTTTCATAAAGTTGATAGGCATCTTTCAGAGAAACAGCAGAACTGCCCGTCAACTCCTGACGAAAATTTTCCACCAGAGCTACTGCATTTTTCTGAGCAACCAGCTTTTTGACAAGTTCTCTTTTCTCCTTCTCATAAGCAAGCGCAGCCCGCTCTGTGGTACACCCCTCACAGACTCCACGATATCGCTTATTGTTTTCCGTGAAGTCATAGTGGTATTCCGCAGTTTCGCCTTTGCTGGTTTTTCGCTTTTTGACACTCATGAGTGACCGCCATCGGTTTGTTTCCGTTTCTATCCTAAAATAACATTCACGGGAAGCCATGTCAAACAATAAACGTCACATTTCTGCCACATTTTTTGATTTTTAAAGTAATTTTGAGCACAGAAGCTACACACTGGCAGTGTGAGGGTCAGCGGTTCAAATCCGCTATGCTCCACCATTTTTTTGTCTTTTTCATGCCTTTCCGGCGACTTCTGCCATACAGTCACCATGCTTTTATGCTCGAAATTGCGGGGGGGGGGAATGACGGGTTTGCCGCATGAAGTATTCACGATTCCGGACGCCGTACATCAATTGCGGGAGGTCCGGAGAGAGATCAATTTATCAGGAGTATCCCGGAGTGTCCGAGCCACGGTCTCCCATTGCGGGAAACCGGGCTCTGCCCGGTCCATCGCCGTTTTTTCTCAATGTAACGGCCGGTTCTGACAGGAACCGTCAAAAAAACGCTTTCCGCACGCCGTTTCCCTCGTGGCCGGCGCACGTTTTGCTCGGACAGAGACGGCTCCGGCTGGATGATCCCTGCAAAATTCGGACCGAATGAATCTGCAGGTTCGTCCGCATCGAAGCCATGGTGTATCTTCCTCCGATTTCCGCATCCAGGATGGTCGCGTTCAGTTTCGGGTCGACATGAACGATAATCCGAAGAGAAATGGTTCGCGACGGGAGAACGGTCAGATTTTCCTTCGCATAGTTGCAGCCGAAAAAAGGCGTATCCGGGAATTGGGTGAAGGAGTCCTTTTCCGGCGATTGCAGGAGCTGTTCCCGGAAACTGCGAAGAGGCTCTCCCGGGCGCCCGGCCGGGGCGAAAGACCATTGCGCCCGGCCGGCGGCAGGAAGAAGACGGAATTCACAGGGAACTCCTTCGCCGTCGAACAGAAGGGAAAATTGCGGCGTGTCGGCGGAAATGGAGAACTCCAGCAGTACATCCCGGGCGGCGGGCAGAGCGGTTTGTTCCGTAAAGCAGCTCCCCTCCTCGAATTCCGGGAGGGTTTCCGGAATCCAGCGTTTCCCGATTTGTCCGTCGCCCAGCGAAATGATTTCCCGCAGCAGCAGGCAGCTGCCCCAGCCGAGTCCGTTCAGCCAGCCGCCTTCGATCAGGCGGCCATTCTCATCGGGGAAGACCATGGGGACACAACTGCCGTCATAGGGGTCCCAGCCGCGCTCGACAAAGTCAATCCAGGCAGAGTCACCGCCGATCGGCCGCCCCCAGAATCCGGTAAAGCCGACCATGAAATACTCCCAGCCATTCTGTTGAAAACGGGTCGGGCAATCCAGACAGTTCCGCGCGAAACTTTCCTTTCCCCGCGGCGGAAAACTCCGGTCGACAAGCCGCCAGTCTCCCAGATGATCCGATTCCCAGACTCCGTCCTGGCAGAGTTGCAGCGAGCCATCCGGCTGGACAAAAATACTCGGATTTTCCAGAAAATGCATCAGTCTCCGGCTCTGGCGGAAATGGATTCCATCCTCGCTGACGGCGTAGCTGGCTCCGCCCGGTGTCAGAGAGCCGATCTCATCGGTTCCGAACTCTCCGGTATGCCCCAGCTGAAAGAGATTCCGGTAAAACAGAAGATTCGCCGTCTCCGGAAACGGCTTCGCCCGCTCCGTGTGCCAGCCGAACGAGAGATGAAGCTTCCCCTGAAACGCAAACGCATTGCCGGTCCCGACCGACTGCCACGGCTCCTCCAGTTCAAAGACCGCTCCGTGATCGATCCAGTCCTTGAAATCTCCGGTGCTCAGGTGCCAGAACTCATGAGCGCCTTTTCCGCGGCGGCTGCCATGGTGACGGCGGTCGAAAAGGTAAAAAATGTGATACCGCCCCTTCCAGCAGAACGGAACCACATCCCCGACCCAGGTGTTGAAGCCGAACGGGGTGTAATACTGGATCGGGAGGTCGCGCACGATCCGGTGCTCCCTCCGTCGGATTCCGGAGAGGTCGTTGGTCAGCGACCAGGAATGCAATGCCGGAGAAAAGACCGTACAGGAGACCGGCCCGCCGTACAGATGGCAGGGCGTGCCCTCCGGGCACTCCCGGTCCATGACGACCCCATCGCAGAGAATCAGAAAGTAGACCCCGTCAAACAGAACGGCGAATTCATGCTCCTCCGTCTGAGAGCCGGCAAGAAGAAGAGGAAACCCGATCCGATACGGTTGACTCTCCTGATCCATTCTCAGCGCGCATTCGAGGACGCGGCAGGAGCCGTCCTGGTCGCGGACAGAAAAGTAGTTCTGCTGGTTCCGGTCGAACCTGCGGTCATATTCCGAACCCGCCGCCTTGTCCCATACCGCAAGCTGAAAACCGCACGGATGAGAAAGGAGCTGGCCGCTCAACTGTTCCGGCACGGCAGAAAAGCGAAGAAGAAAGTGAGGATCAAAACGCTCGCCTTTCCCTCCGGAAATGTTCCAGTTCACATCTTCGAATTCGTAGAACGGAATGGTTTGAACAATCATGGCTTCCTTCTCCTTGTCATGGAATGGTTGAACTTGGAAAACAAAATAGTTGCAAAAGGGCGGACGGACAATCGAAAAGAGGGATTTTTTATAGGATTCCGGGAATTATACTGGAATTTTTTGTAGAAAGAGATATTTTTTCCGGGAACAGGAGGTTCTCATGAAGCAATATCATCGGATGGAGGATTCCCCGCAGATTCTATTCCGGAAACACCGGACGCTTGCCCTCGACGTCGCCGCGGAGCAGGGGGAGTTTCAATTCTTCTGTGAGTTTCTTGCCCCGTCGTTCAGCCACTTCACGGAAGCCCGGGGATTTCATCATCCGGACCCGTCGTTTTCCCGTCTTTTCCTGATCGAAAAAGGGAGTGCGGAAATCTCGATGGATCATCGCCGCTGCCGGCTGAAGGAGGGCGACATCGCCCTGCTTCCTGCGGAACATCCATTCCGTGCGGATTATCAGCAGGGACTGATCTGCAAGGGATTTCATCTGCATTTTCACGACGGGCTCGGCTTCTCCATCGGCCGGGAGGTGGACGGCGTTCAGAAAATTCATCGCCCGGCTCTGACGGAAGCCCTGCTCTCTCTGATCCGGAGCGGACCGGAATGCGCGGTTCATTCCCAGGTGGCATCCATCGCCCTGCTGCTGCTTGCGCCGTTTCTTTCGACGGCGGCGGAACGTCTGGCGCTTCCGCCGTTCTACCGGAAACTGGTAACGGAGATGGCCGAGGTGCCGCCGGCCCGGTTGCGCCTGGAACCACTGGCTCGAAAATATTGCATCAGCCGCTCGGCGCTGGGGAAGGGGTTCCGCCGCGCATTCGGCTGCTCCTTCAAGCAGTATCAGCAGAATCTCCTGCTGATGAAAGCGCGGAAACTGCTGCTGGATGAATCGCTGAGCATCTCCCAGATCGCGGAGGAGTTGGGATTTCGCCAGATTCTCTACTTCTTTGAATTCTTTCACCGCGCTTCGGGAATCACGCCGATGGAGTTCCGGAAACGGAGCCCGGAGGGGGAAATGATACGGCAGAAGCATGCCGGCCGTTCCCGTTGAAAATTCCCCCCTGCCCTCCTTGATCCTCCGGGCTCGAATGGCAATGGGCAGGAACATCTCCTCCGGTACAGGGGGCGGTTTCTCCTCCCGGCGGATGACGCTTGCAGAATCCCGGTTTCCCGGCCCGCCGCAAACGCCTGATTCCCCCGGCGGGAGGAGAAAACAGCAGGCGGTGCTGAGACCGGTTCAATCCGGCAGGGAGAGCTGCGGATTCTTCCGGACCTCGGAGGGGGTGCACTGCAACTGCCGCTGGAAGACATACCACATGTGGCTGTAATTGTAGAATCCGCACTGCCAGGCGATGCTTTTGTTGGACAAAGAGGAGTTGCGCAGCAGGGCCACCGCGTTGCTGACACGCAGTTTCTGCAGATACTGCATCGGCCCGATGCCGAAAGCCGCCTGAAACCGCCGCAGCAAAGTGCGCGGACTCATCCCCGCCGCTTTTGCAAAATCCTTGATGGAAAGCTGATTCTCGTGGCTGCGGGCCTTCATGAGAACGATGACCTTGTTCAGAGTCCAATCCTCGTCGAGAGGCTCTTCCTCCCGGCAGTGGCGGATCAGCTGTACGATGATCGCACTGAAAAGCGCAATCAGCATGGTCGTATGGTGCGGGGTGCGCTCCCCCTTCATTTCGCGGACGATCAGGTTCAGCAGCGGGGTGGTCTCCCGCAGGGCCGCCGCGTCGAGGGTGCCGGCGATGCGTCCGGCCCGGTTGTTGTGCGGATTCGCTCCGGGGTAGAGCTGCTGGAGAAACGGAGACTTGTTCAACATCAGAATCGGGATGGGAATCCCGGCGTTGTAGAGAATGTTGCAGCACCGGGTCTGCGCATTGATTCCCGAGTAGGAGTGCTCCATGCCGGGGTGGAGCAGCAGAAAATCACCCGGCGTCAGAATCTCGCTCTGGTGGTTGCAGTGGTGGACGAGAGTTCCCCGGGTCAACAGGACGATCTCCGAGAAATCGTGCGCATGCAGCCCGACGCAGGTTTTATCCCCGTTGTAACCGCCATTGTTGCGCAACGTCATGAAGTTCACGGAGACCGGGAAATAGTTCTCCTTGAAATATTCCGAAAACTTCAAACTCTCCATTCCGCCGCTCCCGTTCCGATGCCGTGCCTCCTGCCGCCGTACTATAGCGCCTCATGTCGCAGAATACAAGCGGCGGACTTTCGGCGGAATTGCAAAAGCAACATTGTCTGAAATTTAGATCATTTGTCTTTTTTTAGAATTGCAGAACAATCCAATCTATGCTATAATTAAAACCAGGAAAGATACCATGTATAGGTGACAAGCAATTGTCGGAGTAGAAAAGAACTCCTTTGTCGAGTAACTTTGGAAATTTACTCAAACCAAATTACCGAAAAAGGAGCTCAAAAATGCAGAGAAAAGGTAATGCCATTCGCAGTGAAAGTCAAGTCAAGAACCAGATAAGTGTCG
>ENA-ORMN01003517-ORMN01003517.1-human-gut-metagenome-genome-assembly--contig:-NODE-3517-length-12206-cov-3.242696_pt1 | contig 12206 bp, 6 predicted proteins | sample MGYA00242102_ERZ508993 | MGnify/ENA primary metagenome ERZ508993 (study PRJEB26280, sample SAMEA2338770) | human gut metagenome | biome: human gut; feature: human-associated habitat; material: faeces... | reverse complement strand
GTCCAGATAGCAGGCGTTATTCACATGGCCGTTCAGGTCGCACAGGGAGTAGCTGGCTGTTCGGCTGCCCGCACAGGTCAGTTCCTTTGCTTTGTGCACCAGCTGGGGCAGCTCCCCTTCCAGATCCTCGTTCCAGTAACCGGGCGTATGCCAGGAGGGCTGGCGCAGGATGCACTCACGATCGGTATCCACCATGATCCACCGGCTGTCGATCAGAGCACACTCCTTCCCTGCTTCGTCCAGAATGCGGGTCAGCCGCTTCATCGAACCCTTCTTGCACGGCTCACAGGCGGTAACAAATGTCAGCTTTTCGGCACGCAGGGGCATCCGGGTGATCTGCGCCGCCTGCTTGCCCACCAGAAACGCCGTGTGGTGCGCCTTGAAAAAAGCATCATCCATGCCGTAGGCGCGGGCGTGGTCTGCCGCCGCCTGCTCCACATAGCGGAACAGGGCGCTGGGCTTGATCATCCGGCGGAAATCGCCGTCAGCGTTCAGGACAGTTGTATGGGCGGTTCATCGAAGCGTGCAAGAGGAATGACCCATTGCCAAAAGCCATATAAACATAGCACTCCGACAAACTGATTTTGAATCATTCCAAACTGACACCAGTGCGATTTCTCTGGTACGATTTTGTGGAGCACTTCTGCTTCTTCAACTGCGCTCGGAAGGCGGCAGAATTTCTCCGAATGATTTCCATGCAGAATCCATGCGCGGACTTCATCAAATTCTGGTCTCTCTGCAAATTCTTTTCCATAAAGATATGCAGTTGCATTCAGCAAAATCTTTGCGCACATTCTGGACGTTTCAGGTGTTTCCTGAAGCTGGAATCCCATTTTTACGTGTGTTTGTTCCTCTCTCATATTTTTGGCGTTTAACACGGCATCTGAGTAGGACAAAAAGACCTTTATTTCCTTTTCGATATGATAGCAATCTTTCTTGGAGGGATGAGACGCAATATAGTACTTTCCTTTGTGATATCCGACCAAAACTTCGCTTGGTGAAATATCTTTTGAAGTGAGCGTTACATATTTCGTATGCTCATCAAAATTATTTAAGGCTGAAATGAATTTAGTGGCAGCGTCCGGCATATCCTTGACTGCAAGACAAATCCGGTATTGTTTTGCACCGCGGCAAAAATGACTAATATTATATGGAGTACCTAACGCCATATAACTAAGAACGCAGTCTCCCTTTTCGTCCACACCAACACACACATCGCTTTGAGCCGCTTTTTGTGGCGCAAGAGAGCCTCTTTTCCCCGGCCCGAAAAGAGCACGTTCTGTTGAAATCGAAGAACGTCTTGTGAGAATTTCCTCCATAGGAGAAAACAACTCGTTTGCCTGATCGGATACCCATCCTTTGGGAAGCATTGTTTTGCATCCCAGCGATGCCGGAAAAACATGTTCACGTTTATTATAGGTTAATCCCTCTTGGTTTCCGTAATAAATACAGGACACAAAACTCACTCCTTTTTACAATGTTCCTTCAAACGCCTGTTTCAAAATACTCTGCCGCATTACATTCGCCTGTGTAAGCGCGGTATCAACTGTTTTTTCAATGCTATCGCAAACTGAAAGTTGCTCTTCAACTTTATCTACGATTTCTGTTGCGGTAATATCATCGACAATTGGAACAGGGGTATCTCGGATATCATCAAGTCCTAATCCGAGTTTTCCACCACCACGCTTGTTCTTTAGCAAATCTTTCTGCCCATATTCACTTCGCAGATACCACGCCATGAATCTTCCTTGCACTGGGTTTTGAAATCGGACTAAAGCAATATGCTGATTTATATATGCTTCTTCAACCTTCTCTGAGACAAAACCAATGCTTCCAAGGTCGGCAGTAATAGAAACGAGTACATCATTGGGCTGCAATCTTGTCCGAACGCCCTCTGCGTTATCCGGTGGAGTGATATGCTGAATATCTCTGAAGTCAATATCAATGCCACTATGTGTTAAATTTCCGATTCTTACAAATAAAGCACCGCTGTTAGAATAATACTTTGCCCAGCCTCGTGAGCCACTTGTAACAACCATAGTCAAATTACGAATAGAGTCCTTTTTCTCAAAATCAGAAAACGCATCTTTCAGCACAGCCTGTCGATATACCTCTAACTGCTCTTTTGTGGTTTTAAGAGTATCAACAGCCTTGTCAAGTTCAGAAAAAAGCTCTTCGATGTGGGCAACAATACGGGATTGCTCATTGAGCGGAGGAATTGGAATCTCAAGATTTTTTATCAATTTTTGATTGATTGCCTTGAATGTTGTTCCGGTTCCTTTTGCCGATAGTTGTGTCTCAAAATAGCGAAAATAGTAGAGTAGATACTTCAAATCCAAAGAATCATCAGGCCGAATGGCTGCTAAACCACGACCGATACAAACAGTTCCGGGGGACAAATTTGTTGGGCCAACAGGTGCTCTTACGGAAAGCAAAATATCATTATATTGTGCAATTTTAGTTGGGCTAGAACAATACACACGGACTTTAGGATATAACTCCCCAAAATCAGCCTTTCCCTGAAAGAAAGGAATTCCCTCTCCAGTACTATTATAATATTTCGATTCTGGTGACTGCCCGGCTATAATAGTTGCGCAGTCCTGTAGTTTTTTTATTGGATACATTAAATGCGTTCTCCTTACGCTACCAATTCCTCATTCATTTCATCCAAAATCTCCTGATACTTTTCTCCGAACACCCGATAGAACCCACCCAAGCCGCCTTTGCTGTCAAACGGCGTATACTCCAAGTCCTCCGGCAGAATGCTCAGCGATGTGATGATATGCTCCTTGATCAGCCGCAGCCATTCCATCTGCTCAGCGGTAAAGTGAATCGCACCGGTGTTGCGGCGGAAAGTCCACTGTTTGAAGTTATAGTTTACCCGGTCGGCAAAAGGCGAAAGGGTATCCGTATAGCCCATCTGAAAACGGATAATAGAAATCAGGTCGGTCAGCTGAGCAAGTGTGCCTTTCTTTACCTTGTCAGGCTGCTTGATGGCATAACAATCCCACAGACGCTCGACCGTGATGCCCTTTGCTTTGAGTTTTTGATACAGTTCCGTCAGTTTTTTCAGTACCATCGGACGTTTTTTATACGTTTCATTGTAGATGATGCGCAGGGCAATGATCTCATCTTTATTTTCCTCGATGAAATCCTTGAATGTAGAAATCACCCGGTCTGCCGTTTCCTCCTGATTGGTGTCATAACCGGCAAAGAGTACCTTGTCCAAATTGACGCTGTCGATGATCTGGTCATGGCTGCGGCGGACATTTTCAATAAAATCGCGAACTTCCGGCTTCTGGAAAGGTGCAACGGCCTGTTTGATGAGCTCTTTCTGGGTCTGTGCAAGCTGTTCCGGTGCGGGCGTAAGCACGCCGCTTTCTGCTTGTGCTTTAGCCTGAATGACATCTTCATCAAAGGCATTCAGCAGATTCTCCGCAACCTGCTCTGCGGTCTGCCCTACGGTTTCTTTGAACTGCTTGTGTTCGCTGCGTTCCATCCTGCGGCTGAGACGAATCACACGGTTTGCAAGAGAAGTCAAGGTATCCTCATCCCGCGCACCGAGTGCAATGTTCATCATCAGTTCCTTCATGGAAACCGCTGGCTTGCGTTCCAGCGTGCGGGTCTCGGTCTTTTTGGATTTGGTTACACCCACTGCATCCATGATCACAAAATGATCTTTGTTTTCCGTAGCAGAAGGTGTTACCTTTTGTAAATCATCCTTGCTCAGTGTGCGGGTGCCGCGGCCTTTCATCTGCTCGAAGTAATTGCTACTGCGCACATCCCGCATGAAGAGCAGGCACTCGATGGGCTTTACATCCGTACCGGTCGCGATCATATCCACGGTAACGGCTATACGTGGGTTGTAGTCATTCCGGAACGAGCTGAGAACGGCTTCCGGATTCTGCGCACTGTAAGTGATCTTTCTGCAAAAATCGTTTCCTTCGCCGAATTCTTCCCGGACAATCTGCACAATATCGTCTGCATGACTGTCTGTTTTGGCAAAAATCAGCGTTTTGGGGACTTCCTTCCGGTAGGGGAACAACGTGGTATGGAGTGCTTCTTTGAAGGTGCGAATCACAGCACGGATCTGGCTTGGATTTACGACATCCTTATCCAGTTTGGACTGTGTGTAGAACACATCCTCGTCCATCTGCTCCCAGCGTTTAGCGCGCGTCAGGCGGTTGCGCCGCTCGATCAACTGCTTCAGGATGGTTGCACCGTTCTTCGTCACATCGGTTTCAATCAGATAAATGTCCTCGCCAACGTTAACGCCGTCCAGAACGGCCTGCTCTCGCGTATATTCACTGACAAAATTTTCATTGAAGTAGCCGATGGTTCGCTTATCCGGCGTAGCGGTCAGGCCGATGATAAACGCATCAAAATAGGAAAGCACTTGACTCCATACATTGTAAATAGAACGATGGCATTCATCTACAATGATACAGTCAAAGAACTCCGGCGGAATTTTGGCATTGTAGACGACCTCTTTTGGTACTTTGCTTTCGGCGGTGACATATTCCGCAAAGGGAATCTCTTCTGCCTGTTCGTCCAGTTCTTCCCCTTTTAGAATAGAATACATCCGCTGGATCGTACTGATGCAGACCTGTACATCCCCGGAAATATAAGAATTTTTTAACCGGCGTACACCATACAATTCCGAAAAGCTGCGAGGATCGTCATTGGGCTTGTAGGCCATGAACTCGCGCTCGGCCTGTTCACCAAGGCTGCGGGTATCTACCAGAAACAGGATGCGATTCATTCTGCCGTATTTCAACAGCCGATAGGCGGCAGTAATGGCTGTAAAGGTCTTGCCTGCGCCGGTTGCCATCTGCACAAGAGCACGCGGCCGATTTTCTGAAAACGAAGTGTCCAGACCATGAATTGCACTGATTTGACATTTGCGGAAGCCCGATTCATCCAGCTGCGGGATACGCTTCAGATTGTTGCGCACAGTATCCGGTTCAGCAAGCCAGCGTTTCAACGTCTCCGGACGGTGGAACGAGAATACCTCGCGCGAACGGTATTTAAGATCTGCGTAATCGGTAAAACGCACCAATTCGCCAGTGGCTTCGTAGGCGAACCGAACCTTGTACTCCCGCTTTACCCATTTGAACTGGCTATTTGCATAGCGGCTGGACTGCGTTTCCACATCTGTCAGCGCTTGACCTTCTTCGTCTTTCTTTGCCTCTACAACACCAACTGGCACTCCCTCAATGAAAAGTGCATAATCCACCGGACCGGTATTGGTAGGGAACTCGCGCACTGCAACACCGGAAGCAACCGTCAGATTTAGTTGTTTCAGATCCTGAATTGTCCAGCCACTTTGCCGCAATCTGTTATCGATTTGTTCCCGCGCTCTTGCTTCCGGAGTCATAACGATGCACCTGCCTTTGCTATCTTAGAGCAAACTGTTGATACCTCTATTTTATAAGATGCAACACAATATTACAAGTGTTTCCCTTTTATAAATTTTAAAGCGATATACCTCATGAGAATTTTTCAAAGTACTTGAAAATACGTAAAATTCATGGTATAAATTATACGAAACAATTGCTGCTTAGTATCTGTTGCTCAACAATATCTAAATGGGAGGTGCCTGCCATGACCGCCGTGATCTATGCCCGCTATTCTACTGATAGTCAGCGCGAAGAATCCATTGAAGGTCAGATCCGGGAATGCACCGCCTATGCGGAAAAGAACGGCTTCACGGTGGTGAAGCATTACATTGACCGTGCTATCTCCGCCAAGACCGATAACCGCCCGCAGTTCCAGCAGATGATTAAGGACAGTGAGCGTGGCATCTTTGACATCATCATTGTCTGGAAGCTCGACCGCTTTGCCCGAAACCGCTATGACAGTGCCCGGTACAAGACCCAACTGAAGAGGAACGGCGTGAAACTGGTGTCGGCAACGGAAGTCATTTCGGCTGGCCCGGAGGGTATTATTCTGGAGTCGGTGCTGGAGGGCTATGCCGAATATTACTCGGCTGACCTGTCCGAAAAGGTCGTGCGCGGCATGACCGAGAACGCTCTCAAGGGTATTTATAATGGCGGCACGATTCCGTTCGGCTACATGATCGATGAGACCCGGCATTACCAGCCCGACCCGTTGTTGGCTCCGTATGTGGAGCAGACGTTCCAGAAGTATGCGGACGGTGCGACCATGACTGACCTGCGGGATTGGTTAAAGGCACACAACATCAAAAATTCAATGGGCGGGGAGATGTCCTACAATACGATTCAGCGGATGCTGAGTAATCGACGGTACATCGGCGAGTTGCGTTTGCGGGATGTGGGCGGCATTGTCGTGATCGATTTCATTGATATGGAAGAAAGCGCCCATGTCGAGGAATTGCTGAAATTGCTGGAACAGGAGATGGAAAAAGACCGTGTGCCGGCAAAAGTCATTGATATGACAGCATTGGGATTGGTAGAAATTACCAGAAAGAAAGTGCGGAAACCGTTGTATGAACTTTTGGAAAAGGGAAAAGGAGGAACTTATGAGTCAGTGGAAAACTTGGGTTCAGAAGAAAGATAAAAAACAGATGGCAGCGACGGCAAAGGATCTTGGGATCATTGCAGCTGTGATCAGTGTGGTCGTTCTGCTTGCTTACGCGGCAAACGGGATTTTTCCTTTTGGAGAGCATTCGATCGCGCGAGGGGATATGGTACAGCAGACGATTCCCAATGGAATGTACTATATGTGGGATGTGCTGCATGGAAAAGCAAGTCCGTTTTTTACGTGGAATTCCGCATTGGGAATGGATATTTCCGGGGCAGCATCACTGAGTTCTATATTGTGCCCGCTGAATTTACTGTTGTATTTGTGCCCGCGTGGGGCATTGTATTATTATGCCAATATCTTTATCTTATTGAAAATGATCGGCCTTGCTTTTGCGATGTATTTTTATCTCCGCAAATATAAGATTCCGTCCATCGTTCCGATTTTGGGAAGCGTATTGTACGCTTTTGGGGCAGCCAGTCTGGTTCATTTCCAAATCATGCTCGTTATGGATGCGGCCTTTTTCCTGCCGCTCTTAATGATCGGTCTTGACCGGTTGATGGAGAAAAAGAAAAGCCGCTTTTTTATCATAGTGCTTGCGTGGGCAATGATCAGTAATGTGTATACCGGGGCGATTCTTTGCATTTTCCTATTTTTTACAAGTGGACTTCGTATCTTTTTGGCAACGGAAGGAAAACGTTCGGATCAAAAAGAGACCGTTCTTCGGTTGTTTGTGGCGGTTGTAGCGGGCTGTCTTTTGAGTGCGGTCATTACAATCCCGGCATTAAATGGCATTTCCAATACATCAAGAACGCAGACCGGCGGGTTTTTGCAGACGTATCAGACGGCGGTTAAGGCGACCTGGAGCGAAACGGAATGGAAAGATGTGCAGCGGCTGGTGGTCAATATGGCTCTTCCGCTGGCGGCGATTCTATTTCTTCTCGTTACCGGAAAAGGAGCAGCGAAAGAGAAGTGGAAACGTTACAGAGCACAGATCCTTCGTGTGATTCTGCTGGCAGTTTCTGTCATCGTGCCGGGGACGGAGCTTTTGTGGCATGGGGGAAGCCGCGCCTGCTGGCCGGTAAGATTTATTTTTGTGATCACATTTTCGCTCGTTGATTTTGCCGTCTGCCTGCTTGCGGATAATTATGAAAAGAGCAAGATTCAAGCGGTTAAAAAAGTTCGGCAGAAGAAGGGGATTTTGCTGGCTGCCGCTGCTTTGATGACGACCATCATCATGACCTTGGTATGGAAAAACCGGTATGCGTCTTACTGCGCAAATCCCGATTATGAAACATTAAAAGACGGCTTTTTATGTGTGGCATTGGAAATTGTTTTTCTGATCGCGTACATCGTCTTTTTCAAAGTGAAAAAAGGAAAACCGGTCATTGTCCTGCTTTTGTGTGCGGAGCTGATTGGAACATCCCTGATCAGTTTTGCCCCAAATAAAGATAATGTTACGGTTTACGATGCGCAGTATTTGGAAGCGGCGAATTCTTTGTCAAACAGTCTTGATACCGAAACAGAGCCGTTTGAACGCATTAAAAATATGGATTATAAAGTGGACCATATCCAATATTCGATCGTTCTGGGAAGACAGGCAATTTCCAATTACTGGCATGTGCTGAATCCAAATCTGCAGCCGATGTATTCCGCCCTTGGGTATACGATTAACTGGACGCAGCTGCTGGACACCGGTGGAACCGTATTTAGCGACAGTTTATTTCAGATTCGGGATGCTTTTAGCGAGAGAGAACTTCCACCGCTTCTTTATGACAAGGTAAAGGATGTGGATGGGGGAAAAGATGATTCCCTGTCATTGTACAAAATGAAACTTCAATTTCCGTTTGCTGTTCAGAGCAATCTTGAGTCGTTGGAGGCTTCTTATGATAAATTTGCGACACAAAATGATCTGTTCCGCGCTGTCTCCGGAGAGGAACAGCCGTTGATCACAGATATCAGCGGGCAGATTCAAAATGGAACAGCGACGTTGACGGTCGGAGAAAATACGCAGGTATTGTACTTTTATGGAACGAATACGGGAGAGAATCCGGTGACAATTTATGTCAATGGCACTCCGGTTAAAATTCCGGCTTCGTATTACTATGAAAATGAACAGTATCCAAGCGATTTCTGTAACGGACTGGTCTGCCTCGGCGCATTTAAAAATGAAACGGTCACGGTTCAGTTTGCGACAAATGCAGCCGTAACGGATCTGCATCTGGGAACGTTGGATTATTCTTTGCTGGAACAGACCGCAGATACGTTGAAAAACCAGGGAATGCAGGTAACGGAGTTGAAGCAGAAAAACAGCGGTGCGTCTTTTGCGGTGGAAGATGCCAAAGCCGGATCGGTATTTGTTCCGGTTCCGTATGACGAAAATTGGAAATGTAAAGTAAACGGAGAGGATGTGTCGGAAAAACTGACTTCGATCGGCGGAATGATGACGATTCCCGTGAAAGAGGGCACCAATGAGATTTCTCTTCATTATCAGGCAAAAGGACGTGTGTCCGGAGCGGTTATCAGCTTTGCGGCGATCCTGCTTTGCTTCAGTGTGTGGCTTCTTCAGCGCAAAGGATTTTTCGGACTTCATTTGCAAAAAGCGCAAAATGCGGCTGCCTGGATCGTATATATATTGTTTATGCTGGCATTTGCGGCGTTTATCCTGCTTATGTTTGTGCTTCCGGCAGGGTATTATATGCAGACGTTATCGGCGTTAGATGAATTGAATTAGCTAAAATGCACAATTATTTTCAAAAAGACGACAAAATTTGTGCATTTTACAATAATTTTGATAAAATTTTAAAAAAAAACTTGCTGAAAACGAATTATATGGTATAATGGAAAGCGGTGTAGTGAAAGACCATTGCGGTTTTTCTACTCAAAAAGCTATCGAAACTGCCTTTTTTCAAGTGTTACATAACTCATACAAAGAGCGCAGATCGAATAAAAACAGAATTTGGAAGGAGCAAAATGAAAATGGCAAACATGAATGATTGTCCAGAAAAGCTGCCATTGACTGATGAGTATTTGGAAAAAATGAATGCTTATTGGCGTGCAGCAAACTATTTAGCAGCAGCTCAGCTTTACATGCTTGACAACCCTCTTTTACGTGAGCCTCTTACAAGAGATCAGGTAAAGAAAAAAATCGTAGGTCACTGGGGTACAGTTCCAGGACAGAACTTTGTTTATACGCATTTAAACAGAGCTATCAAAAAATATGATTTGGATATGGTATTAATTTCCGGTCCTGGTCACGGTGGAAACTTCTTCGTAGCAAACTCCTATTTGGAAGGACACTACAGTGAGATTTATCCAAACGTAAGTGAAGATATTGAAGGTATGAAGAGACTCTGCAAACAGTTCTCTTTCCCAGGTGGTATTTCCAGCCACGTAGCACCTGAGACTCCTGGTTCTATCAACGAAGGTGGTGAGCTTGGTTACTCCATCGCTCATGCATTCGGTTCTGTATTTGATAATCCGGGTCTGATCACAGCTACTATCGTAGGTGATGGTGAAGCTGAGACAGGTCCACTTGCTACAGCTTGGCATTGTAATAAATTCTTGAATCCAGTTACGGATGGTGCGGTTCTTCCAATCCTTCACTTAAACGGATACAAGATCAGCAACCCTACTGTATTTGCTCGTATTTCTCATGAAGAAGTAGAAGACTTCTTTAAGGGATGCGGATGGGAACCAATCTTTGTAGAAGACAACAAAGATGATGCCAACTATATCATGAACATGCACCGCAAGATGGCAGAAGCTCTTGATACAGCAATAGAAAAGATTAAAGCAATCCAGAAAGATGCTCGTGAAAATGGTAACACAGAGCGCCCAATCTGGCCAATGATCGTTCTTCGTACTCCTAAGGGATGGACAGGTCCTAAATTTGATGATGACGGAAATAAGATCGAAGATTCTTTCCGTGCTCACCAGGTGCCTATCACAATGGAGAAACCGGAACATTTGGAACAGTTGAAAGAATGGTTGCTCAGTTACAAACCGGAAGAGCTTTTCGATGAGAATGCTCAGCTGATCCCAGAATTGAAAGCACTTGCACCAGTTGGTGATGCACGTATCAGTGCAAACCCACATGCAAACGGTGGTCTTTTGCTTAGAGATCTTCGTCTCCCAGACTTCCGTGAGTATGGTGTAGATGTACCAAAACCGGGCGCTGTTGAAAAACAGGATATGATCGAACTTGGTGCATTTGTACGTGATATCTTCAAATTGAACGAAGAGACAAAGAACTTCCGTATTTTCGGACCGGACGAGACGATGTCTAACCGTCTGTATCATGCATTTGAAGCTACAAACCGTGACTTCATGGCTGAAAAATACGATGATGATGATAAACTTGCAAACGATGGACGTATCATGGACTCTTACCTGAGTGAGCATATGTGCGAAGGATGGTTAGAGGGATATCTCTTGACAGGTCGTCATGGATTCTTCGCTTCTTACGAAGCATTTATCCGTGTAGTAGACTCTATGGCTGCTCAGCATGCAAAATGGCTGAAAGTTACATCCGAACTTCCATGGAGACAGAAGATCGCTTCTTTGAACCTTCTTCTTACATCCAACGTATGGCAGCAGGACCACAACGGATTTACACATCAGGATCCTGGATTCCTCGATCACATCGCTAACAAAAAAGCAGATGTTGTTCGTATGTATCTGCCACCAGACGCTAACTGTCTGCTTTCCTGCTTCGATCACTGTATCAGAAGTAAGAACTATGTAAACGTAATCGTAGCATCCAAGCATCCAAGTCATCAGTGGTTGACAATGGATCAGGCTGTAAAACATTGTTCTCAGGGTATCGGTATCTGGGAATGGGCAAGTAACGATCAGGGCGAAGAGCCGGATGTAGTTCTTGCATGCTGCGGTGATACACCTACAAAAGAGGCTTTGGCTGCTGTTACAATTCTTCGTGACAACATTCCTGACCTCAAGATCCGTTTCGTAAACGTAGTTGACCTTATGAAGCTGGAATCCAACTCCAAACATCCTCACGGATTGACAGATGCTGAATATGATGCTATCTTCACAAAAGATAAACCAATCATCTTCGCATTCCACGGATATCGCACACTTATCCATGAGCTTACATATGACCGTACAAACCGCAACATCACAGTACACGGTTATCAGGAAGAAGGAACAATCACTACACCATTCGATATGCGTGTTCAGAATGAAATTGACCGTTTCAGCCTTGTTAAGAGTGCTCTTCATAACCTTCCACAGTTAGGAAACAAGGGCTCTTACCTCATTCAGAAGATGAATGACAAGTTAGTTGAACATAAACAGTACATACATGAATATGGTGTTGATTTACCAGAAATCAGAGACTGGAAATGGAATAAATAATTTACAGTGTATGTAATTTAATTTAAATCTGTACAAACTAATCCCCCGCTTAGCACTTTATAATTAAAGTATTTTAAGCGGGGGATTTTAAGTTATGCTATATGTAGCAAATAAGCCAAAATTGGTGTCTGAATTAGTTTTCTGATGTATCAATGCTGCTTTTATTTAAAATAAATTTAACACCGTCATCAGTCATTTTCTTTGAAACAACGCAGAACTTGTTAAATTCATACTCACCTTTCGTATAAGTCGGATTAAGTGTTGTCTCTTCCATTATATTGCTGCCATTAATAACAGTGCATGAATCTATATTGGCAATGTCATCA
>ENA-ORMN01003514-ORMN01003514.1-human-gut-metagenome-genome-assembly--contig:-NODE-3514-length-12216-cov-8.634405_pt1 | contig 12216 bp, 9 predicted proteins | sample MGYA00242102_ERZ508993 | MGnify/ENA primary metagenome ERZ508993 (study PRJEB26280, sample SAMEA2338770) | human gut metagenome | biome: human gut; feature: human-associated habitat; material: faeces... | reverse complement strand
TTGCCGGTGCCGTGACCCTGATCGGGGTGCTGATCGCCAACAGCCGCAGTCAGGCCGTGACCGACACCAAGCTGGAAGAACTGACCCGCGAGGTGCGCGAGCACAACAATTTCGCCCGCCGCGTGCCCATTCTGGAAGAGCAGATGAAGGTGGCCAACCACCGCATCGCCGACCTTGAGAACCATGAACGAATGAAAGAGAGGAACTGATTTATGGAACTGAGCAACAAGATCTCCGCCGCTACCCTGGCCCGCACCGCTGTGCTCCTGCTGGCCCTGACCAATCAGGTGCTGAGCGCAATGGGCAAGCCCGTGCTGCCCATCGAGAGCACCACTGTGGAGCAGCTGGTCACCGCCGGCATCACCACCGTGGCCGCCCTCATCAGCTGGTGGAAGAACAACTCCTTCACCGCTGCCGCCGTGGCCGCCGACAGCTACCTGGCCCAGCTGAAGCAGAAGCAGTGATCGCCGACTGCCCTATATAAGGTAAGAGGGCAAGGCCCCCGGAGACGCAGGTTTCCGGGGGCCTTTTTTCGTCTGCAGCAGGGCGGCAGGAGAAATTCCAGCCGGTTCTTTGCCAGAAATTCCGTCCCTCAAAAAGTGGTTTTCCGCAACAATCCGCACACTCTGCACCAGTACCGCAACCGCATCATTTCACGTCCGCAACAGTTTCTCTTTTTTCTGCAACAAGTTCTTGTGATTTGTGCAAAATATCCAATTCAGGCTTTGGAATATTTTCACAAATCATGCGTTTCTACACATTTTTTCTTGACAACCTGCACCAGAAAATGGTATAAAGGAAGCAGGATAGCAAGCCTCGAAATATGTCCATCATATAGGACAGTGGTAATGCGTAAAAGACTTGACATTATTTGAAAGGAGCCATCAATCATGACGAATAAAAAGCTGAAACTCGCTGCCATGTCCGTAGCCCTGACCGCCTGTGTCGCTGCACAGCCCATGGCTGCCCATGCTGTGGAAGGCCCCGACTCTGTCGAGGATAACGCTGCCCCGCAGGCCGAGCCTGTAGCCGAGAGCCCCACGCCCGCCCCCGTCGCTGAGGAAGGGGAAAAGCAGGAGGAAGCCGGAGAGCAGGAAGAGTTTGTTCCCCCGGAGAACGATGAGGCCAAGAAAGATGATCAGGCTCCCGCGTTCGGCCCCGGCACCGAGACCGATGACATCACCATTGACTATAAACCTGCTGAGAAGCCGGAAGAGCCCGGCGAGACGGACGAGACCGAGAACCCCGACGGCACCTATGTGAAGGGTGACGTGATCGACAACAGCAAGAAGGACGAAGCCACCGGCAAGGACGGCAAGATCGGCGAGGCCACCAAGGAAGAGACCCCCGACAGCTCTTCCAGCACCACCGTCGTGGACCCTGACGCCGAGGTGAAGAAGGGCGAATCCGTGGTGGGCAAGGACGAGGACGGCAACACCACCATCACCACCCCCACCGAGACCACCGGCACCCAGACCACTACCACCACCGGCATCGGCAAGGCCGATTCCTCCACCACCATCACCGACACCAAGAAGGGCGAAGAGATCAACCTCGACGACGAGCTTGGCAAGGACATGCGTCCGGACTGGAAAACCGATAAGGATGCCAAGCTGGGCGGTTACACCGTGGACAAGGTCGAGCCCGCCAAGGACGGCAACTCCAAGACCCTGACCCTGAAAAAGACCAGCGAGCCAGAAACGAAGAAAATGTCCGCTGAGGACGTTGCCAAGCTGCTGGATGTCCCCGAGGACGGCGTGGAGAAAAAGACCGACGACGAGGGCAACACCACCTATACCCTGAAAAAGGAAGAGACCTCTACCGACGAGAACGGCAACACCGTCACCCGCGTCACCTACTACGAGATCACCGGCAACTCGGTCAAGACCACCACTGAGACCACGTTGGTGCTCAAGGTAGAAAAGGGCACCGTTGATGTTGATGAGAAGGACCTGACCACCGAGATCGAACTGCCAAGCATCACTGCCAAGAACACCGACGAGACCAAGACGGATGTCATCGAGATTTCTTCGGAGAAGCTGGGCGAAATGCTCAAGGACGAGTACTATAACAACGATACCGGCGAGTATGTCTATACGGAAACCGATGCAAACGGCAAGGAATATACCTATAAAGTCAAGAAAACGGAAGACTCCAAGCAGCTTACCAACGAGCAGTTGGCCAAACGTCTGGGCGAGGGCTTCACCGGCGATGACAACGGCGTTTACTACAAAGGCGAAAAACTGTCCTTTGACCAGAAGGAAGCCGTCCGCAAGACTTTGAGCTACACCGTGGAGGTCACCGAGGTCACCAAGACCCCCGGCCAGGTCGAAGGCGGTCAGGAAAGCATCAAGAGTGCCGAGGAAGCTGCCAAGCTGGAAGCCATCAAGGCCGCTCTGACGGATGCCGCCCGGAACGCCGGCATTAATGTGGAGACCGATGATTTCAAGAATCAGCTGAATACGATTGATTCCACCGGCAAAGGCCAGCTCAATCTCAGCTATACCGATGCAGACGGCAATGTTCATACTGTCACCCTCCGCTATGACGGTGCAACGGTTTCTGCGCCTCAGCCGGGCAGCTTTGATCCGAGCAAGGACACCGAGACCCGCAAGGATGTCACGGACAACGTCATCACCGGCACCGCTTATGTGAACGGCTCGAATACATGGACCGAAAGCGGTTCCCTCAACGGCACCTACGTCAAGCCCGACAGCGGTGAACTTCCCTCTCTCGATGGTTGGACAGTCGACACCAACGACCCGGAGAAGGGCACCACGATCTACAAAAAGGAAGACACCGTGACCTCGCCCGACGGCACCATCACCAAGATCACCCGTACCTGCACAATCACGGAATCGTCCGCTTCCCTCAGCGATACGGAGAAGGAAGAGATTGCCTGGGCGGAGTTGCTGAACCAGCACCCCGAATATAAGAACAAAGATGAGTTGAAAGCTGCAGGTTATAACATCAATATCAGCAGCATGGACTTCTCCGGCATCAAGCGCGTAGAATGGACGATCGACGAACTTTCTGAATCCACAAAGACGGACGCCAAGGATCTTAACGACAAGCTGGTGATCCCCGGCGGCAAGAACTGGTCGATCGACGAAAAGGCCGGCACCATTACGGTGGACGGAAAGACCTACGACAAGGTGACCAAAACCAATGACGGCTACACCTGCACGGTCGAGGACAAAAACGGCGTAAAGACCACCTACACCTTCACCAAACAGGCCGGTGCTCCGCTGACCCCTGAAGAGATCCAGACCGCGCTGGCAGGCCAATACAGTGTTCCCGCTGACAGCATCCGACTGAACGCCGACGGCAAGACCGCGACCTTCACGAAGGGTAACGAAACCATCACCGTGGATTACAGCACCCTGAGCGAGACCCTCACCGTCCGGAAGGATGTGCACACCTCCTCCAGTGTCACCGACATCATCAAGGACAATAAGGATCTTGAGAAGGCATACGACGAGCTGTGGAAGCAGATTCAGGAGATCCAGAGCAAACTTCTGCCCGGCGAGGAACTCTGGATCGGCAATCTGGAGGTTACGGACAAGACCGAGAAGACGGACATCATCAAGTATTTCACCACGGCCATCTCGCCCGAAAATATGAGCAAGGATGAGCTGATCAAGGCTCTGCAGGAGCAGGAACGGATCGCCAAGAACTCCACCTATGTTGCCAACAAGGGTTCTGATTACGAAGAGACCAAGAAGAACTACTACTCCGGTGAAAAGACGGATGAATTCAAATCCTTCAGCAAGGCACCGGATGGTTCCAAAATTGAGGTCTATTGGAAATCGACTTGGTGGGGCGGCTATTATTACTATACAGACGCTAACGGCCAGGAAGTTCGTGTTCATAGTAACACTGTGCACTACGAAGAGCAGCGCGACGACATCGGCCACCTCGATCTTGCTTCCGGCTCCAAGCTGGATCTGCTGCCGGACAAGGACGATAAGGTCGATCAGACCGACTGTGTGCTGGTGAGCAAGAATCTGAAGCTGGAGTGGAACTACGATGCCGGAAACCTGGTCAACGGTAAGGGCAACCAGCCGGTCGGCCTGGACAGCAAGATCAGCTGGGATGACGAGGGCGGCGAGGGCGACGGCCACTACGAGTATGACCGCGGCAACCCCAACAACTGCCCCGACAAGAGCGCCTACTACAAGCTGACCGGCACCGTTGCCTACGACCCCATCAAGGAGAACGGCAGCATCAAGCTGTATCAGGGTGGCTATGACGGTTGGCACTGGGTCAGTGCAGAAGATCAGGCCATCAATGCTTACCTGAAGGCAACCGGCAGCAGCAAGACGGCCGCCAGCCTCACGAAAAAAGAGCGCAATGCCATCGTCGGCACCTACGTTGTGAAGATTGGCACCACTGGCACCAACAGCACCGGTGAGAGCGGCTATCAGGTCTATCTCAAGACCTCTGAGCTGACCGCCTACGGCTATATGACCCGCGATGCCAACACCTGCATCAACAGCACCTACAAGCGGCAGGACGGCACCTGGGGTTACGTCGGCGGCTATGACCTGATGATCTCCAAGCTGACCCAGGTGAGCGAGGGCAAGGTCGTCGGCCAGACGGAATCCACCATCAAGACCATCACCGCCCCGCTGAGCATCCGCAGCTCTCAGGACTTCGCCAACCGCCTTCTGGAGCTGAACAAGCAGACCACCACACATAAAACCAGTGAGAGTGCTACGGCTTACGGCGAAAATACTTCCGGCGGCTTCAACGGTGCCTATACGCAGGATAAGAGCGAAACGGTTACCGGATCCGGTACCGGCAAAGGCCACTACACCACCTTTACCGAGGTGCTGAAGAAACTGTTCTCCGGCAAGGGCGAGACCAGCTACGACACCGGCAGCGTCAGCTACAGCTACCGCACCACGGACAAGGTGAACACCACGCCAGTATCCAAGGAGACCGTGACCACCACCGACGCCCATGTGGACTACAACTATACCTCCATTGAGACCCGCACGGTCACCGTGAACGGCGAAGAGACGGTCATCGTCCCGCCGGTCACCCCGCCGGAAACGCCTGTGGAGGATGAGACCCCGGACGAAGTCGTGACCCCGGAGACCCCCGAGCTGCCGCCCGTGCAGGACGCCACCCCGGATGAGGTCGTCCTCCCGGCTGAGCCCGAGCTGCCCGCCGTGCAGGATGCAACCGCACTGCCGCAGACCGGCGTGAACTGGATGGCCGCTCTGGGCATGGCATTAAGAGGCATGCTGCTGACCATCGCAGGCGCATTCGCCAGCCTCAAGTACAAGGAAAAGCACTGATGCTTTTCCCTTCCAACGTGATCCACGTCAAGTCGTAAACGCATAGAAAGGGCCTCCCCATTCCGGGGAGGCCCTTTCGTGTTGTGTTCGGCTTATGCTTCCGCATCCAGGTACGAGTGCTTGTGCACCAGATTCCCCACGCTCATGTACTCCTTGCGGAAGGAGTAATCCTGATAAAACGGCTTGTTGCGGCCATGCTGACCGGCCACATAGGAGCACATGTTGGCACTGCCCGCCGACACGCCGATGCAGCAGTCGAACTGCACGCCCTCTTCCATGCAGCGGTCCAGCACACCGGCCCCGTAAATGCCCCGCAGGCCGGAACTTCCGGTGCCTGCGGGGCGGCTTTTTGCATTTATGAAACGGAGGAAAACGCTCAGAGGTCTGCGCCGTTGGAGCGGATGACCTTCTGATACCAGTAGAAGGAATCTTTCTTGCTGCGGGCCAGCGTACCGGTACCGTCGTCCTGCTTGTCCACATAGACGAAGCCGTACCGCTTGCTCATCTCACCGGTGGAAGCAGACACCAGGTCGATGCCGCTCCAGGCGATGTAACCCATCAGGTCCACGCCGTCGGACACAGCCTGCTTGACCGCCTCGATGTGACGGCGCAGGTAGTCGATGCGGTAATCATCGTGGACGCTGCCGTCGGGCTCCACCGTGTCGTGGGCACCCAGACCGTTTTCCACCAGGAACAGCGGTTTCTGGTAGCGGTCATACAGCTGGTTCATGGTGATGCGCAGGCCCAGCGGGTCGATGGCCCAGCCCCACTGGCTGGTCTGCAGATAGGGGTTCTTCACCGAGCGCACCACGTTGCCGTCGTTTACGGCCTTGCCCTCCAGGCTGGCCGCCACGCAGCGGCTGGCATAGTAGCTGAAGGAGATGAAGTCCACGGTGTTCTCCCGCAGCAGGGCGTCATCGCCGGGCTCGGTGTGCAGCTGCACCTGCTTTTCCGCAAACAGCTTGCGGGCGTAGCCGGGGTAGCGGCCCCGCACCTGCACGTCGATGAAGAGCAGGTTTTCCTGCTCCTTCTGCACCGACTCCCAGACGTCCTCCGGGTTGCAGGAGTAGGGGTAGAAGCTGCCGCCGGCCAGCATGCAGCCCACCTGATTGGCGGGGTCGTACTGGTGGGCCAGGCGGGTGGCCGTGGCGCTGGCCAGCAGCACATGGTGGGCCGCCTGATAGATCACCTGACTGCGGTTCTCGCCCTCCTGGAAGGCGATGCCTGCCCCGGAGAAGGGACTGTGCAGCAGGATGTTGATCTCGTTGAAGGTAAGCCAGTAGTGTACAAGGCCGGAGTATTCTTTGAAGCAGGTCTCGGCGTAGCGGGCAAAGCATTCCAGCGTTTTGCGGCTGCGCCAGGAGCCGTACTGCTCCACCAGACCCATGGGGATATCAAAGTGGCACAGGGTGACCAGCGGCTCAATGCCGTACTTCCGGCACTCCTGGAACACATTGCGGTAAAAGGCCACACCCTCCGGGTTGGGGGTCCGTTCATCGCCGTGGGGGTACAGGCGGGACCAGGAGATGGAGGTGCGGAACACCTTCAGTCCCAGCTCTGCCATCAGGGCGATGTCCTCTTTGTAATGGTGGTAGAAGTCCACGCCGGTGTGGCTGGGGTAATACTCCCCTGCCTGCAGCGTCGGGTGGGGCGTGCCGCCCAGCTTGACCTCCATACGGTGGACACCGTGGGGCATCATGTCGACGTTGCTCAGGCCGCGGCCACCCTCGTTGTAAGCGCCTTCGGCCTGATTGGCCGCAATGGCAGCACCCCAGAGGAAGTTTTCGGGCAGTTTGTAATCAGACATGGGAATCACTCCTCTTCCGGGAGATCCTCAAAGCCGATCACCAGCGTCAGCACAAAGGACAGCACGATGGACAGCACCGAGATGCCGGCGATCCAGGCGATGCTCACACCGGGGTTGGCCGGGTCGATGAACTGCACGCCGGTGAGCACGCTGGGCGATACCATGGAACGGCTGGCCAGACCTGCCATGCCGGCCAGGCAGCCGCAGACAAAGCCGGTGATCAGGGAAGCGATCAGGGGGCGCTTCAGGCGCACGGCCACGCCGTACAGGGCGGGCTCGGTGGTGCCGGCGATCAGAGCAGAGGAAGCAGCGGCCAGAGCGGTCTGGCGCAGCTCGCTGTTCTTGGTCTTGAAGGCAACGGCCAGGGACACGCCGCCCAGGGACAGGTTTGCACCGATCTCAGAGGGCATAACGGTGCCCTCCATGCCGGTCTCGGAGATGGTCTGCAGGATGGTGGGGGTGAACACGCGGTGCATGCCGGTGATGACCAGCAGGGGCCAGAGGGCGCCCATGATGCCCACAGCCAGGAAGCCCAGCTTAGCCTGCACGAAGTAGACGAAGGCGGAGATGCCCTCGCCGATCATGATGCCGGCCGGGCCGACCACGATGATCGCAATGGGAGCAGCAATGAGGAAGATCAGCATGGGCTTGAGGAAGTTCTTGGTGACAGCCGGGGTGATCTTGTCGATGGCACGCTCAATGTAAGACAGGATCCAGGTCATGCACAGGGCCGGGATGACGGTGTAGGTGTACTTGACGCCCACCACCGGGATGCCCAGGAAGTGTGCGGCGGTATCGCCGACCGTGACAGCCTCCATCATGGTGCGGAAATCCGGGTGCAGCATCAGGCCTGCAATGGCAATGGCGATGAACATATTGGTATTGAACTTCTTGGAAGCAGAAGCGGCCACCATCACCGGCAGGAAGTAGAAGGCTGCATCACCGATGGTGTTCAGGATCTTGTAGGTCTCACCGTCGGCCGACAACACACCGACCATGCCCAGCAGCATGACCAGCAGCTTGACCATGGAGCCGCCGATGATGGCGGGGATCAACGGGGACATGGTGCCCACGATGGCATCCAGAATGTTGTTGCCCACCTTCTTCAGGGTCAGGGGCTCCTTCTTCTCGCCGCGGGCCACCTGGCTTGCCTCGCCGAAGTCGCCCATCTTGAGCACCTCGTTGTAGGCCTCTTCCACATGGTTGCCAATGATGATCTGGTACTGGCCGCCCTGGTTCACGACGCCCATCACGCCGTCGGTCGCCTTGACGGCTGCGTCGTTGATCTTGCCCTCGTCCTTCACCACGAAGCGAAGGCGGGTCATGCAGTGGGTCACGCTGGCAATGTTCTCCACACCGCCGATGTTCTCCACGATCTTTTTGGAGATCGCAGCATAATCTTTTGCCATGATTGTTTCTCCTTTACCTTTTCAAGTCATCCAATTTCCGGTCGAAGTACTTCTGATGCGTCCATTATAGACGCAGGCAGGTTGTTTGTCAGCAGTTTCCGGGCATAAAAAAACAAGTGCCGTTTTTTCGCACTTGTTTTTTTCGGGTAACACCCTGTTTTTTATTTTGGACTTTTTTCAGATGGCTGCCGGGCCCTCGGAGGTGTAGCGGTAGAGCTTTTTGCCCAGCCGTTCCACGATGCTCATGGCCGGGAGCTGGGTCGTCACATCGTAGACTCCCAGCCGCTCGTAGGTGACATAATAGGCCAGATTATAGTCCGAGAGTTTTGCGATGGTGCAGTTTTCCGTGTTGGTCACGCTGAGGATCTGGCAGTTCTGCTCCTTGAAGCGCATCACATGGCCGATGGTGTCGCGGGACTCGCCAGACACTGAAAACACGATCACCAGCGAATTTTCCACGAATCGGCTCTCGGTGGGGTAGTGGGGCTCGTCGATGTACAGGCAGAACTTGCCCATGCTGGAAAAATAGCGTGCCCCGTACTTGGCCACGATGCCGGACATGCCGCTGCCCACAAAAAAGATGTGCCGGGCCTGAAAGATGACCCTGGTCAGCATGTCCAGCTTCTGCTCAAACTCCGCCGAGCAGGTCTTTTTCAAAAAGTCGATGACCTCCGACACATCGTCCTTGACCGGTGGCTGCTTTGCCTGTTCCAGATGCTGGCGCAGCCGGATCTTGAACTCCGCGTAGCCGTCGCAGCCCGCCTTTTTGCAGAACCGGAGGATGGTGGAAGTAGACACATGGGCGGCATCCGCAAACTCCCGGATGCGCATATAGCACACCTTGTCCGCGTTCCGCACAACATACTTATAAACTTCCAGCTCCAGATCATTCAGGCTGCAGATCATCTCTTCGCTGAACATCGGCCGCCCCTCCCTCGTGGTGGTTTTTGTTCCAGTATACTGTATTTTTTGCCGCGTTACAATTCCCCTGCTCAGAAAAAAGCCGCCGCACGGTGGCAGGGCCGTGCGGCGGCAGAAACATGCTTTGGGGAACCGATCAGATCAGGCTCAGGGCCTCTTCGTCGCCCACGAGGGTGAAGTCGGGGTGCATCTGCAGGATGCTGGCGGGCACTTCCGGGGTGACCGGGCCGAAGAAGGCCTTCTTCACGATCTCGGCCTTGCCGGTGCCGTTGACCACCATCAGCACCTTACGGGCCTGCATAATGGTCTTGATGCCCATGGTGTAGGCCTGCTTGGGCACCAGGTCTACGTTGCCGTCAAAGAAGCGCTTGTTGGCCTCGATGGTCTCCTGGGTCAGGTCCACACAGTGGGTCTCCAGCTCAAAGGCCTCGCCCGGCTCGTTGAAGCCGATGTGGCCGTCGTGGCCGATGCCCAGCAGCTGCAGGTCGATGCCGCCCACGCTGTGGATGATCTGGTTGTACTGGGCGCAGGCATCGTCTGCATCGGGGTTGGTGCCATCCGGCAGGTGGATATGCGCCGGGTCGATGTTCACATGATCGAACAGGTTGCGGTGCATGAAGCTCCAGTAGCTTTCCGGGTGGTCCTTGGGCAGGCCGCGGTACTCGTCCAGGTTCACGGTGGTGACCTCCGAGAAATCAATGTCGCCCTTGTTGTACCACTCCACCAGCTGCTGGTAAGCCCCCACCGGGGTGCCGCCGGTGGCCAAACCCAGCACGCAATTGGGCTTCATGATGACCTGTGCGGAAATAATGTTTGCCGCCTTGCGGGACATGTCTGCGTAATCCTTTGCACGAATGATCTTCATCACAAACGACCTCTTTCATCTTTCATCTTTGCTGCGTTCACCGCGCAGCATCGGTTTTGCGCTTCCACGCATTCTATTGCAATTCTACCACAATTCACAGGATGCTGTCCAGCATTCTAGCGCATTCTGACCGAATTTTGCTGTTTTTCAGCCGATTCGTCCAAAATCCGCCGGGCAGAACGCAAAGGGCCCCGCCGAAGTGGAGCCCTCACACTGGTTGGCAGCGGTTGCACCGCCCCACAAAAAGCCTTCCTGCATTTTCATACAGACATCCTCACTTTCTTCTTATCATGGGCCGTGCCCATTGGAATTCCCGCACCTCTAGTATAGCGGAAAATCACAAAAGAAAAAGAAGATTTTTGGGCTTCTTTGTGCCAAAAAAGACAAAACAGCGCCCCCTGCGCCGTCCGAGACGGTTCAGGGGGCGCTGTCATTACAGTTCAGGGAATGCTGCGGGGATCAGTCTGCAGACAGATAGTGCATGGCCTTGCGCAGGCGTGCCTCATTTTCTGCGGTGGGCTCCATGAAGGGGCTGTGGAACAGATCCTGGAACAGGTTCTCCATCTTGGGGGAGTTCGGGTCGATGCCGATGTCCTCCAGGGTCAGGGGCATGTTCATGCTGCGCATGAAATCACGGAAGGGTGCCACCTGCTCCGGATGGCCGTTGAAGGCCAGCTGCAGGCAGTCGCCGATGGCCACGATCTCACCATGCAGGTAGGGCTTTGCCTCCTGGGTGAAGTGAGTGCGCACCAACTCGTAGGTCTCGTGGCCCAGAGCGGTCTGGCCAAAGCCCTTGCTCACGCCGCTGACGATGCCGGCCACGGCAACGTTCAGGTAGGCGATATCCTCCACGGCCTTGGTCAGCTTGCCCTCGGCAATGTCATGGCAGGCCTGATGGGCCTCCTTCTCGTAAACATGGTAAGCCATCTCTGCGATGGTGTAAGCGGTGAACAGACCGATGCTCACATCGTCCAGCAGGATCTCGCTGCGGCCGTTCTGGATCTCGATCATCTTGGCCATGCCGTCCATGATGCCGCTGGCTGCGTAGCGCGGGGGCTCCTTGCAGATCACGTCCATGTCCATGACGATGGCGTTGACCTCGTGGTCATAGCGCAGGCTGCCCAGGGAGGCACCCTCGGCAGTGTACATGACGCTCAGCGGGGCAAATGCCGCGCAGGTGGCAATGGAGGTAGGCACCTCCACGATGGGCAGGTCGCCTGCAAAGTGTGCCGTAGCCTTGGCCTGATCCATGATGCGGCCGCCGCCGATGCCCACGATGACCTGGCAGCCGGTGGTCAGGGCCTGCAGGGCGTGCTCCTTGGCGCGCTCGTAGGTGTTCTGATCCGGGTACAGGGAGAGTTCAAACTCCACACCGGCATCCTTCAGGCTCTTTTCTGCCTTGCCTTCGGTGGCTGCCCAGGCGCGGGGGCCGGCAATGACCAGGGCCTTTTTGCCCAGACGTGCCACCTCGCCGCCCAGCAGGTTCAGGGCCCCTGCTTCCTGCAGGTAACGGCCAGCGCCGAACTTGTAAGCGTTATCCAGTTTGATATCGGCCAGACTTCTTGCTTCTGCCATAGTTTTTACACTCCTTACTCCATGTAAGCACCCTTCATGGCACTGACTGCGTGCTGGCTGTACAGCTTCAGCAGGCCATGGGTGTATTTGCTTGTAAAACCCTTCCAGTTGGCTTTGCGTTCTGCCAGAATGGCGTCCATTTCTTCGGGGGTCTTGTGCTCGCCCTTCACACCGGTAATCTCCAGGCGGCGGGCCTCCACGTCCAGTTCAATGATATCGCCCTCTTCCACCAGGGCGATGGGGCCGCCAGCGGCAGCCTCCGGGCTCACATGACCGATGACCGGGCCGCGGCTGGCACCAGAGAAGCGGCCGTCGGTAATGAGGGCCACGCTG
>ENA-ORMN01003510-ORMN01003510.1-human-gut-metagenome-genome-assembly--contig:-NODE-3510-length-12240-cov-2.086828_pt1 | contig 12240 bp, 10 predicted proteins | sample MGYA00242102_ERZ508993 | MGnify/ENA primary metagenome ERZ508993 (study PRJEB26280, sample SAMEA2338770) | human gut metagenome | biome: human gut; feature: human-associated habitat; material: faeces... | reverse complement strand
GCGAGATGTCAGCAAAAATCTTCCGATAGAGATACCTGAGAACTATTACAAAGACAATAACCCGGAGAACAGACCACTTCTTATGTGGAGAGCTCATGCAAACAACCTCTATACAAACTGGCTGAATTATTATGTATATCAGAGCACTCCATTCGACCTGTACGGAACACCGGATTTCAGCGAGATTTAAAGGGCAGAAAGGATATCTGATACAATGAATATTAGAAATATGATGAAGTTTACAGGTGCATGGAACACCTTCAAAAGAAACCATCCGAAATTCCCTGCATTCTGTCAGGCGGTTTCACGCAAGGGAATCAGAGAGGGAAGCATTATTGAGATTGTATTTACCACTCCTGAAGGAGAGAAAATCGAGACAAATCTCAAGGTGAAAAACAGCGATCTGGAATTATTAAGACAATTATCAGAATAAGCAATAAGCAGTAACGCAATAATCGGCCGGAGCAGATTTTACAAAATTTTTATTTGAATATTATGTATAAACCTGTTATAGTATACTATGTTGGTTATAGTTAGTTATTGTTCACTCAATCGGTAACAAAATGCTTCAAAACATACATTTTTATACTCGGATATCCAGATGACCAGCACTTATCCGGATGTCTTATGAAACAGTAAATTGAAACATCTGCTGCAGATTCGGACAATAGTTTCTCACAAGAAAGAAAGAGGAAGAAAATTGCGTAAAAAATCACATATTTTATTAGCAAGATACCTTGCGGATCAGATGCAGACCACAGCAAGCCTGCAGTCTCACAGAAAGGCTTTCTGCCTGGGCAGCATTCTGCCGGATATCAAGCCGTCTTTCATTACTAAGAGACATGAGTTCTACGGAACATTTGAGGATGTCAAGAGAAGAATGAGAGAACTGGCGGATGTCAGACTGGATGAGAGCAACCAGAGAGTTTACTGGCGTCGGTTCGGCGAAGTGATCCACTATATGGCGGATTATTTTACCTTTCCTCATAACAAAACATATACAGGAAGCTTCAGCCAGCATAATCATTATGAGAAAGTACTTAAGAACAGACTGAAAGAATGTATACAGCAGGGAGAAGCATATGCATATCTGGAACCGGCCATCCGCTTCGCAGATTTCTCCACCCTGATCGATTATATCGAAGCTACTCATGAGAAATACCTCAACAAGCTCCGCAGCGTGGAAGAGGATATCCGCTTTATCCTGAATATGTGTTTTCAGGTAGTGCAGGGACTGATACAGATCTGTATTGGTAATAAGAACTTTGCAGGAGCCATTCAGGCAGCCTGACAGAGATACGCTAAGAATACAGGAAGGCTGTGTGGAAATCATATCCGCACAGCCTTCCTGCATTCTGAAACATATCTTCCTCACTGCTTGTTGCTTTTCGCAACTTCTGCAGGGGGACTTACTTGATTCGGTTAAAATGTGACAAAAAAATGAATTTTGGTCAAATCTGGAATTTACCTGCCCTGAGCTGTTGATTTCAAAAAATGATTATGCTAGAATAAAACAGGTTAATATTTCGGGATAATTCACTTATGAAATAACATAATAATGTGAAAAGCAATTTAGACAGTATGCCCTTATAAACAGGGGGTAAGGACATGCTCACAGTAAGAAGGGAGCAATTTAGATATATGAAAAACAAGTATCTTACCAGATTTTTATGTCTGACATTGATGTCAGGAATGGTATTATCCGGTCCTGCGTCCGTACTTGCAGCAGAGGATACTGCTGCGTATACAGCAGATGGTTCTGATTTCAGCGATTCCGGTGATTTTGATTCAGGATCAGAGGATCCGGCGCCGGCAGATCCGACTCCTGCAGAGCCAACACCTGCGCCGGTAGATCCGACACCTGCAGACCCGACACCTGCACCGGTAGATCCGACACCAACAGATCCGACACCAACACCTGCAGAGCCAACACCTGCACCGGCAGATCCGACTCCGACACCAACAGATCCGACTCCGACACCTGCGAATCCTACACCAACACCGTCTTCACAGATTACGAAGGCAGCCCAGGATGTGATCGACAGAATCAATGAGTTGAACGCACAGACCATCACGCTGGAGAAGAAAGCCACTGTTCAGAGCATCCGCACTGCATATAATGCCCTGCCTGATACAGAGAAGGCACAGGTTTCTAATTATAATCTGCTGGTTCAGGCAGAAGCGACTATTGCTCAGTTGGAAGCGCAGAAGAACAATGCGAATACGAATAATCCATTTACGAGTAATACCAGTGCTGCACAGACCGGAACTCCGGTATATTATGCGTCCAATATCCACGCAGGTAAGGATTTCTATCTGGACAGCCTGAAGAATAACTACAATCTGACCTTCTCAGATGATTTCGCTTCTGTTATGGATGAGATCGAGAAGGAATATAAAGAGAAGAACAAAGTAGCAGATGCCAGCGATGTAAACGGCAGCAAGACCACCACATCTGCAGACAGTCTTCTGGTAAGAAACTGGCAGGATATCCTTGCAGTCTATGTATATCAGCAGAGCCAGGACGGAAAAACAGAATTTACCCTGGATTCTTCCTGCAAGAAAGACCTTGCGAAAATCTTTGCAGAGATGAACCCGATCGTAAGGGACAAGCAGGATATCACTCACGTTACATACGCTAATCGTAAAATCAACTACTATATTAAGAAAAATAAAATCGCAAAGAAGGATCGTACGATCCTTAAGAAATATGTGGAAACAGACTGCAAACTCCTCTGCGCGGTAGTAACAGCTGCCAACGGTTTTGTCCGCGAGAGTGTAGGGGATGATGTTTCCGAGGAAAGAGTAAATGTTATCTCCGCAGCCTATTCACTGGTTGGTAAAGTCGGTTACTTCTGGGGCGGCAAATCCACAGTGATCGGTGAAGATCCAGGCTGGGGAACCAGCGAGAAGGTGTCAGCCGAGGGAAGCAAGAGCACCGGAACCATCCGCGCATACGGACTGGACTGCAGTGGTTTTGTCACCTGGGCAGTGATCAACGGATATCAGGATAAAGCAATGCAGGAAGCTGTAGGCGACGGAACTTCCGATCAGTGGGAGAAAGCAAACGTGGTAACTGAGGCAGATGCACAGCCCGGAGATCTGGTGTTCCAGAAAGGACCGGAAGCAGGAAGCGATAATCATGTAGGTATTCTCTGCGGTAAAACAGACGCAGGTGACTGGATCGCAGTACACTGCTCCTCCGGCAAGAATGGAGTAACAGTAGGCGAAGCATACAGTGCAAGCTTCCGTTACATCCGCCAGCCATCCTTCTACCCGACACAGGAACAGGTTCAGGAAATGCAGAGCAGCAGTACGGTAAGCACAACAACAGGTGATGCAGCAGCTTCCGCAGGAACAGATATCTTTTCTGCAAATGTGACAGTAAACAATACTCTGCAGGATGCGATGAAGTCAAATACTTCCGACTCAACAGGATTCACAACATCGGAATCCACTGAGAAAACTTCCATCCTTCCGGATAAGATTGATCTGTCAAAAGAGAAAGTCGCTGTATTTAAGGCAAAATAAAATGGATAAAAGAAGGGAGAAAGTCATACAAAAAAGTCTGGCTTTCCCTTCTTTTTTCGTGTGTAAACTTTTTTATCTGTTAACTTAAACGATCAAGTAAAAACTGACGAATTTGCTTATTGGTCTGCGGAATATGCTTCAAAAACGAAAAAAATATTCGAAAATATGGAAACAAAAATTGACAAAGTGTACGAAATATGTTAACTTTAAACCAATAATATAATGTCAGATAAAAAAAGGAGAAATTCCTTCTTTTTTTGTTGCTGATATTACAGTAAAATCTGAAGATGAGACACCAACAGATGATTTGTTCTGTAAACAGTGAACACACTGTTGTGTTCGGAAAAGAGATACACAGATGGCATTAAGACGTGAGAGAATGAGGCTTGGTGACATGCTCATCAAGCAGAATGTACTGACTGAAGATGAATTAAAGAAAGCCCTGGAATTGCAGAAGGGAAGCGGCAAGAAAATCGGTGAAGTTCTGGTAGATAATGGCTTTATCACTGAGGATATGATCGTTCGTGCCCTCCAGATGCAGCTGGGGCTTAAAGTCGTTCAGCTGACAGGCGTGACGATCCCGAAAGAGGTCCGAAATCTGGTCAGTGTGGACATTCTTAAGAAATATACCTGCATTCCTTTTGAACTGGATCCCTACAATGCCAATATCCTTCATCTTGCAATGGCAGATCCGATGGATATGGCTGCGATCGACGACATCTCTATCGTGACAAACCTGCAGATAGAGCCTTACATTGCTACAACCAGAGATATTCTTGCGGCAATCGACAGATGCTACGGCGCATCGGAGACACTGGATGCAGCCAGACGATTTACTCAGGAGAGGGCACAGCTTCGTGGAGGAGCAGCAGACGACGATACAGATACAGATGTAAGTGATGCACCTATTGTACAGCTGGTGCGTTCCCTTATTGAACAGGCAATCCGCCAGAGGGCCAGTGATATCCATATCGAAGCTCTGGAGAACAAAGTACGCGTCCGTTACAGGATCGACGGTGCACTCTATGAGCGTATGGTATATGACAACAGCCTTCTCCCTGCAATCTCCACCCGTATCAAGATCCTTGGAGGTATGGATATCTCAGAGAAAAGGAAACCTCAGGACGGACGTATGTCCATTATGGTAGACAGACAGGACTATGATATCCGAATTTCCTCTCTGCCTACTATACACGGAGAGAAGATCGTAATGCGACTCTCTTCAAAACTGAACCTGACACGTAACAAGAAAGATCTGGGACTTCCACCCGATGAGATGGAACGTTTCAACCATATGCTGGCCAGTCCTTTCGGGATCATCCTTGTAACAGGACCGACAGGAAGCGGTAAATCCACTACCCTGTATACAGCATTAAGTGAATTAAATAAAGAAGCGGTCAATATCGTTACAGTAGAGGATCCTGTGGAGGCAGATATTGAGGGAATAAATCAGGTACAGGTCAACAATAAGGTAGAACTGAATTTTGCGTCAGCTCTTCGCTCTATCCTACGTCAGGATCCGGACATCATTATGATCGGTGAGATCCGAGACAGGGAGACTGCTGCTATTGCAGTACAGGCTTCCATAACAGGACATCTGGTTGTTTCTACATTGCATACAAATAATGCAGTAGGTACTCTGAACCGTATGGCGGACATGGGAGTGGAGAGATATCTGATCGCAGATTCTGTTGTAGGAGTTATCGCACAGCGCCTTGTGCGTAAGCTGTGCAGCCACTGTAAAAAAATGCGCCCTGCCACCTCTGAGGAGAAGAGAGTGCTGAGGATGAACACACAGGAGGATGTAAATGTCTATGAACCCTGTGGCTGTGATTTCTGCAGCCATACAGGATATTACGGGCGTATCGGTGTGTTCGAGATCATGGAGGTCAATGACGAGATCCGCGACCTGATCGCAGAGAATGGCACAACAGAGGAACTGGAACGTGCAGCCAGAAACAGCGGTATGCGCACACTGAGAGAGAATGGTATCAACTATGTGCTGAACGGCACCACTTCTGTGGAAGAGATGCTTAAGGCATCTTATGAATGATCAAGACTCACAGATTATTAATTTTGTGACTATTAATATAGAAGGAATTCCTGCGGAACCGGAGTTCTCCGGAGATTCTCAGGGAGTTACGAGGCAGATTAGGAAATATGTATGATTTAGATGAAATACTGATACAGTCAGTGAAGGTAAGGGCTTCCGATATCCACCTGACAACCGGCAGGCCGCCAAGCTACCGGATCGATGGTGTACTGGCTCCCATAGAGGGAGAACGCCTTACCCCGCAGATGCTTGAAGACATTCTCATGCCCCTGATGGATGTCCGTCACAGAGAAGAACTGCAGAATAACGGACAGACAGACTTTGCATATGCCATCTCAGGTGTGGGACGTTTCCGCGTAAATGTATTTAAACAGAGAGGAACACTTGCTTCCGTTATGCGAAGTCTTCCTTTCAACATCCCGGAACCTGAGGACCTTGGTATTCCTGCAGAGGTAGTGGAGATGACCTCGCGGAAAAGAGGTCTCGTTCTGGTAACAGGGCCGACAGGAAGCGGGAAATCAACTACACTGGCTTCATTGATCCATGTGATAAACAGGAATTATCCATATCATATTATCACTCTGGAGGACCCGATCGAATATCTTCACAGACATGACAAGTCAGTGGTTAACCAGAGGGAGATCGGCAGTGATTCAATGAGTTACGCACAGGCACTGAGGGCTGCACTCCGAGAAGACCCGGATGTGATCCTGGTAGGAGAGATGCGAGACCTGGAAACCATTTCCACTGCCATCACAGCGGCGGAAACTGGTCATCTGGTGTTTTCCACCCTTCATACTATCGGTGCGGACAAGACTATCGACAGAATCATCGATGTATTCCCGCCAAATCAGCAGCAGCAGATAAGGATCCAGCTTGCCTCTGTATTAGAGTGCGTTGTATCCCAGCAGCTTCTTAAGAAAGCAGACGGAAGCGGCCGTGTGGCTGCACTTGAAATACTTTTTGCAAATAATGCAGTGCGAAACCTGATCAGAGAGAGCAAGACCTATCAGATCTCATCTGTGATGCAGACCAGCAAACGTGCAGGAATGCAGACAATGGATGATGCACTGTATGACTTATATATGAGAAAACTGATCGATGCTGACAATGCAGTGACATATGCCCAGGATCCGGTCAGCATGAACAAAAAAGTCAGCTTTGACTTCTGACAGAAACCCGATCTGGCAGACACCCTGAGCCTGACTGACAGAAAGAAGTGATAAGATGCCGGGTTTCACCTACGTGGCAGTAGATAAAAGGGGAAAAGAGAAAAGAGGAAGTATTGAGGCTGACAACAAGGAGAAAGTTATAGATATCCTGAAAAATGACGGGCTTATTCCTGTCTCTGTAAAAGAACAGGGCGCACTGAACAAAGAGATAGATTTCTCCATAGGAAAGAAAGTAAAGCCAAGAGATCTGAGTGTATTCTGCCGTCAGTTCGTCAGCATCACCCAGGCAGGTGTCCCGATGAAGGAAGCCCTGCAGATGCTTTCAGAACAGACAGAAAACAAATGGCTGAAGCGTGCCATCTCAGAGGTACTTCTCAGTGTGGAGAAAGGAAATACACTGGCAGACTCCATGAGAGGCCAGTCAGATATTTTCCCGCCAATGCTTATCAATATGGTAGAGGCAGGTGAGAACTCCGGAAGCCTTGAGATGGCTTTCACACGAATGGCAGTACAGTTTGAGAAGGAAGCCAAATTGAAGGCAACCATCAGAAAAGCAACCATCTATCCGATTATTCTGGTCATTGCAGCAATCGGTGTTGTGGCTGTTATGCTTCTGTTCGTTATTCCGATCTTTATTGATATGTTTGCAGATCTGGATGTGGAGATGCCGGGAATCACTATGTGGGTTATGAACACCAGTAAGTGGATGACAGAACACTGGTATATGATCCTTGCGTTGATCATTCTGGTGATTGTGGCATATAAGATGATCTACAAGACAGAACAGGGCAGACTTGCCATCGACAGGGTCAAGATGAAGATGCCCTTGTTTGGCAAGCTGACAGTGAAGACTGCCTGCGCACAGTTTGCAAGGACAATGAGTACGCTGTTGTCCTCAGGTATCTCCACGATTGATGCACTGGAGACAGTGTCCAAGATCGTCAATAACATCCATTACACAAATGCGCTGCTGAAAGCACGTGAGGAAGTTATGAAAGGTATTCCGCTGTCAGAACCGCTGACTGCCTCAAAAATCTTCCCGCCTATGGTGTGTCATATGACAGGGATCGGTGAGGAGACAGGTAATATTGAGGACATGCTGGAGAAGCTGGCAGATTACTATGACGAAGAGGTGGAGATGACTACCCAGAGTGTACTGGCGGCTATGGAGCCGTTGATCATTGTGTTTATGGCTGTTGTGGTCGGTACGCTGGTTGTGGCGGTGGTTTCACCGATTGGGGCTATGTACAGTGGATTGGATAATCTGTAATGAAAATTTAATTATACAGTGCATATAGATTATAGCCTGAAATGGATAAAAAGGAATTAAATTATCTTAGACATCTGATTGTTTGGATGATCAAAGGATCATTTGCGAGTGGCAACCGCATTAAAAGTTGCTGAAATAACCAAAATTGGATGTATCACAGCTTGCATAGGGGCTGGGTTCATCATAGAAATCATGGAAATGTCGTGTTTTCTTGTAAGATATGGAAGGGGGCGCGTGGAAAAAGCGGGATTTTAGTGATTTAATTATACGGTGAGAGAAAAGCTGAGATTGTCTGAAGGAATATGCTGTCAGGTGGACGCTCCGGGATGTAAATATATTTATCTACGGCTTCGGAGCCAGTCATACTAGGCATTCGGAAATCTACTAAAAGCATCCTGCGAAAACCTCATAACTCGCTTCGCTCAGACAGTGAGTTTTTTCGCAGAATAACGCAGATTCCCAAATGCCAAGTATGACTAAGTCTCCTGCAGATGTAGATAAATATATTTACATCCCGGAACTGGTATTGGCAGTGACTGGATTCCTGATAACGGGAAGGTTTTTCCTGAACCGGAAGTGAGAAACAAAATTGTAACATGAAAACTGAATAACGAGTTTATAAACATAACTCCCTCCTTCCTGGAAAAGCGATTTTTACAGGGGGGGGGTGGAGAGCCCATCAGGGTTCTCGCTCGTTGAATCAATCACCGGATAGTGACATTCGTGATGACAGCAACAGGAGAGTTATGTATTCATCGAAAAGTTGAATATATTATCTGGCATGTATGATGTGCTGCTCTTGTATCTTTCGACACGATATGACTCTATCCGGATTGAAAAGAATTAAATTAATTTTGAAGGAGAATGAGTTATGTTTAAATTTCTGAAAGACAGAAAAAAGAAAGATAACAAGGGATTTACTCTTGTTGAGTTGGTTATCGTAGTTGCTATCCTTGCAATTCTGGTTGGATTACTTGCGCCACAGTATACAAAATATGTAGAGAAATCCAGAAAGACTGCAGATGCTAGTAATATGGATGAGATGGTAAAAGTAGTTAAAGTGTATGCAGCAGATCCGGCAAATGAACTTCCAGCTGGAATATATAAGATTGTCATTAGTCATGATAAATCAACTCCTACAGATATTACTGCTGAAGCTGTAGACGCTACTATAGGGAAACCGTCTGATGAAGCTGTAAATGCTTTAAAAGATGAAATGAAAGACTCCATCCCTGATTGGCAGAAAACTGTAACAAAATCTCAGAAATGGGATAATGGAAAACCAGCTAATATCGAAGCTGATGTAACAGTGAATAAGGATGGTGGCACATCAGTTAGCTATCCATCAACAAAAACTTTTGAAGCTTATATGACATCAGCAGGTTCTGCTACAGGAACAGGAACTACATCTAAACCAGAGAATGAAGACAAAAAAGACGAAAAATGATATAGTTTTAGCTTTTCGATGAATGCATAACAATTCTTTGCTATGCATGAACGATGTTACTATCTCGGTATAATGAAAATTAAGGAGATAGTAATATGTTAAAATTATTTAACAGAAACAAAAAAGATAATAAAGGTTTTACATTAGTAGAACTTGTAATCGTTATTGCAATTCTTGCAATTTTAGTTGGATTACTTGCACCGCAGTATACAAAGTATGTTGAGAAATCAAGAAAAACTGCTGATGCAAATAACATGGACGAAATTGTTAAGGTTATTAAGGTATATGCAGCAGATCCAGCAAATGAACTTCCAGCTGGTGAATATATTGTTACAATCAAAGCTGCTTCAAATGAAACAACAGTAACTGAGACTCTTACAAATCAAGGTGCAACAAGTCAGTTAGATAAATTGAAAACAGAGTTAACAAGTGCTGTTCCTAATTGGGCAACTACCACAACAAAATCTAAAAAATGGGGTGATAAAGGTGCTCAGTCAGATATTACTGCAACAGTAACTGTTAATGCTGAGGGTGGAACATCCGTAGCATATACGCCAAATGCACTTTCTGATTATATGATTAATGGTGGTAAATAATTATAACATTTTTGAGTGACAGAATTATTGTAAAAATTATTGAAAGGAAAATCCCTATGCTTCTTTTCTTAGACACAATCCCTTACATAACAATCTTCATATTCGGCATCACCATCGGTAGTTTTCTGAATGTCTGTATCTATCGGCTTCCTCTTGGGGAGTCGGTGGTGACAGCCCCCTCCCATTGTATGACCTGTGGGCGGAAGCTTCGGTGGTATGATATGGTGCCGGTGTTTAGCTGGTTGGTGTTAGGTGGTAAGTGTCGTAACTGTAAATCTGAGATTTCGGTTCAGTATCCAATCATAGAGGGTGTCAATGGCATCCTCTATGTGGTGATATTTGCTGTTAATGGACTGGTGTGGAGCAGCGTGATTTATTGTCTTATGGCGTCAGCTCTTCTGGTTTTGAGTGTGATTGACTGGCGGACGTATGAGATTCCGTTTGGGATCAATGTGTTTCTGTTTGTTCTTGGAATTGCCATGGCTGTGCTTGACAGAGGGAATCTGGCAGAGCATCTGATTGGGATGGTCTGTGTCAGCGGTGTGCTGGAGATTCTTTATCTGGTGAGTGGTGGCGGAGCGATCGGCGGGGGTGACATTAAGCTGATGTTTGCCTGTGGCCTGATCCTTGGATGGAAGCTGATTTTGCTGGCTTTTGTGCTGGGATGTATTATCGGCTCTGTGGTCCATATTATCCGCATGGTGAGAAAGAAGGCAGGGCGTATGCTTGCCATGGGTCCTTATCTGTCAGCCGGGATTTTGCTGGCTGCTTTGTGGGGAAACAGGTGGATCAACTGGTACCTGTCATTAATTTTTAACTGAAAATCATAGAATTTTTCAGTTAGAAAAATGAGTTTTAAAATGTTTTATCTGTTAAAATTTATTTTTGTAATTGAAAAAGGCGGTTGTCTGCAGAGGGCAGCGGCTCATACGGAGGAAATACAAATGGCGAGAATTTTGAGTATAGAGGCAGAGGCATCTCAGATCAGAGTTGCGGAAGTTGAAGTACGTGGAAAAAAGGGAAGGATTTATAATTGTTTCTGTATACCGGCACCCCAGGGGGCTGTGGAGGATGGACAGATCCGTGATACAAAAACTCTCGGAGAGAATCTTAAGGTAGAGCTTTCCCAGAGAAAGATTAAGACAAAGAAAGTATATTTTGCCACAGGTTCTACCAGGATCGCAAGCAGAGAAGTCCGTATCCCTTTTGTGAAGGCAAACAGAATACAGAGTATTATAGAGGCAAATGCCACAGATTATTTTCCCATTGATGTGAGCAAGTATGTGCTGTCCTACAGTGTGGTCGCTGTGGAGAGCCAGAAATCTGAGGACGGGAAAGAAGAGACAAAGCAGTACCATCTGATGGTTTATGCCGCTCCTAAAGCAATCTCAGCAGCTTACAGTGAGTTTGCGGAGAATGCAGGACTGACAATGACAGGGATCACCTACACAGGTGACAGTATTTATCATTCAGTAAAGGATGAGTATGCAAAAGGAACTCATATTCTGGTTAAGGTGGAATATATGGGAACCAGCATTACGATCATCCAGGACGGTGAACTGACCCTCCAGCGTAATATTAATTATGGTGTGGACAGTGCGGCAGAGACAGTGAGAGCTTTCCCGGAGTTTGGGGACAGACTGGATGCAAATGAGGCTCTGGATGTGCTTTGCAGCAGAAAATGTATCAATCCTTTCCTTGACATGGAGTCTTTTGACGAAGAAATCTCTGATGAGGAGAGAAAGCTGGAAACTGCCAGGGCTGAGGTGACAGAGAGCCTCAGATACCTGATTGGAAATATTTCCCGTATTATGGATTATTATATTTCCCGCCATACGGATACAAATTTTGATTCCATTGTATGCTGCGGTCTTGGGGCACAGGTAAAGGGGATGATGCAGCTTCTCACCAATGAACTGGGACAGCAGGTGGACGTTTTACAGGAGTTTAAGAATTTTGCCCTGCCTGCCGGCAGGAATGCACAGGAAGTCTGCCTTTACGCTGCAGTTCTTTCATCGGGTACTTCAGGCGTAAACCTGATGGACAAGGTCAACAGAAAGAAGAAAGAAAAGAAAGAATAAAAAAGGAGATTAAGTTATGGAAAACACAGTAATGACAAGGTTTTTCGGGGGGGGGGCGGAGTGATTTAAGCCTATTATCCTGTATTGGCG
>ENA-ORMN01003509-ORMN01003509.1-human-gut-metagenome-genome-assembly--contig:-NODE-3509-length-12240-cov-3.166106_pt1 | contig 12240 bp, 12 predicted proteins | sample MGYA00242102_ERZ508993 | MGnify/ENA primary metagenome ERZ508993 (study PRJEB26280, sample SAMEA2338770) | human gut metagenome | biome: human gut; feature: human-associated habitat; material: faeces... | reverse complement strand
TCTCCGGTGGTCAGCAGCAGCGTGTGGCGATTGCCCGTGCCCTGGTGAACCGGCCGAAGGTGCTGCTGCTGGACGAGCCGCTGGGCGCACTCGACCTCAAGCTGCGCAAGGATATGCAGCAGGAGCTGAAAAAAATCCAGAAAAATACGGGAATCACCTTTATCTTCGTCACGCATGATCAGGAAGAAGCCCTGAGTATGTCCGACACCATCGTGGTCATGAGCCACGGCAAAATTCAGCAGATCGGCACGCCTACGGATATTTACAACGAGCCGGTCAACGCCTTTGTCGCAGATTTCATCGGCGAGAGCAACATCGTGGACGGCATCATGCTGGAGGACTACAAGGTTTCCTTCGGCGGACAGGTATTTGAATGTCTGGACAAGGGCTTTGCGCCCAAGGAGCCGGTGGACGTTGTGATCCGCCCCGAGGACGTTGATATTGTTGCTCCCGAAAACGGCGCGCTGCGCGGCACGGTGACTTCCGTGACCTTTATGGGCGTGCATAATGAGGCCATTGTGGACATCCACGGCTTTAAGTGGATGATCCAGACCACCGATCCCGTGCACGAGGGCAGCTTCATCGGCATCACGCTGGAGCCGGACGCGATCCACATCATGAAGAAGTCCGAATATTCCGGTATGTTCGGCGATTATTCTTCTTTCTCCAACGAACTGGATGAGCTTTCCAATCCGGAAAGCGAGGAGGAAGAATGAAAAAATCTGAAAAAACCGGCTTGAGCGCCTATCGGGCCGTGCTGGCGCCGTACTCGATCTGGTCGCTGCTGTTTGTGATTGTGCCGCTGGCCTTTGTCGCGTATTATGCCTTTACGGATAACAATTTTCAGTTTACCACAGAGCACATTACGCGCTTTTTTACCGCCACCAGCAGCCTTGTGCAGGACGATGGTTCCAGCCGCGAGGTGCATACCTATCTGCTGATCTTCTGGCGCTCGCTGAAGTTGGCGCTGATCTCCACGGCGATCTGCCTGTTGATGGGCTATCCCATCGCTTACATCATGGCGCGCGCCAAGGAAAAAACGCAGAAAACCATGATGACGCTCATCATGATCCCCATGTGGATGAACTTTTTGATCCGAACCTATGCGTGGATGACGATTTTGCAGGATACCGGCATCATCAACGGCGTTCTGGGGGCGATCGGCATTGAGCCCATCCATGTCATCGGTACCGAGACTGCGGTCATCATCGGCATGGTCTACGATTATTTCCCCTATATGGTGCTGCCGATCTATTCGATTTTGGCCAAGCTTGACATTCGTCTGCTGGAAGCGGCGAGGGACCTGGGCTGCAACGGCGCTTCGGTGCTGCGGCGCGTGGTCTTTCCGCTGAGCGTTTCCGGCGTGATTTCCGGCGTGACGATGGTGCTGATTCCGTCGATCAGTACCTTCTATATCTCCCAGAAACTGGGCAGCGGCAAGTTCTTCCTCATCGGCGATGCCATCGAGGGGCAGTATGTGGCCAATAACCTGCATTTTGCCGCAGCGATTGCCTTTATCCTGATGCTGATTCTGCTCATCGGCATGGCAGTGATGAAATATTTCACCACCAAGCATCTTTACGGAGGGGACTAAAATGAAGATGAAGCTTTCGTCCAGAATTTACAGCGGCATCGTCTTCTGCTTCCTCTTTGCGCCGATTGTGGTGCTGCTGGTGTTTTCCTTCAACGACAGCAAGAGCCTTGCGGTGTTCTCCGGCTTTTCGCTTCGCTGGTACGAGGAACTGCTTCGCGACCGAAATACGCTGGAATCCGTCAAGAACACGCTGATCCTTGCCGCGTCGGCCACGGCCATCGCTACGGTCATCGGCACCATGGCGGCGGTGGGCATCAACAAGCTCCGCTCCAAATGGTACCGCGCGGTAATGAACACCGTCACCGATATCCCCATGACCAACCCGGATATCATTACCGGCATCTCGCTGATGCTGATGTTCGTGTTTGTTGGGCGGCTCTTCGGCGCGTCCACGAGCCTGAATTTTGTAACGCTCCTCATCGCACACGTCACCTTTTGTACGCCTTATGTCATTTTGCAAGTGCTGCCCAAGCTCCAGCAGATGGATAAAGCTCTGCGCGAGGCGGCGATGGACCTGGGCTGTACGCCGATGTGCGCGTTCTTCAAGGTGGAGCTGCCGGAAATATTGCCCGGCATCATCACCGGAGCGATCATGGCCTTTACACTTTCGCTGGATGATTTCGTCATCAGCTACTTTACCTCCGGCAACGGCTTTGAAACCCTGCCCATCCGCATCTTCGGCATGACGAAGAAGGCCGTGACCCCGAAGATGTACGCACTGGCTACCATTATCTTCATCGTCACGATGTCGCTGCTGCTCATCAGCAATCTGGTTGGCAGCGACGATCAGAAAAAGCAAAAGCGCGTGGAGAGAAAACACAAGCGCCGTCAAGCTCAAACCGAGAAAAACGGCTGAATCCCAATAGAACCCAAACGACAGAGGAGGAACACACCTGATGAAAAAGATTGCGTTTGCGTTGGCAGCTGTGCTGCTGCTGACCCTGTGCCTGACCGGCTGCGGCGGCAAGGAAGCCCTGACCCTGAATGTGTACAACTGGGGCGAGTACATCTCCGACGGCAGCGAGGGCAGCTTCGATACCGTCCGCGAATTTGAGAAGTGGTATCAGGAAACCTACAATCAGAAGGTCACGGTCAACTACACGACCTTTGCCTCAAACGAGGATATGTACAACAAGATCTCCAGCGGCGCCGTCAGTTACGACGTGATCATCCCTTCGGACTACATGATCGCGCGCATGGCGGGCGAAGGCTTGCTCCAGACGCTGAACTTCGATAACATTCCCAATTATCAGTACATCGACGACAACTTCAAGGGCCTGTATTACGATGCGGAAAACCAGTATTCCGTGCCCTATACCTACGGCATTGTCGGCGTAATTTACGACGGCAACGTCGTGGATGCCGCGGATGCGAACGGTTGGGATCTGCTCTGGAACGAGAAGTACAGTAACCGCATTCTTCAGTTCAACAACTCCCGCGACGCTTTCGGCACGGCGATGTATAAGCTCGGTATCGATGTCAACACCACCGACAAGGCGGAATGGGATCGCGCCTACGACGAGCTGCTGGCCCAGCGCCCGCTGGTTTACAGCTATGTTATGGATGAAATCTTCAACATGATGGAGTCCGGCGAAGCGGCTGTCGGCGCTTATTACGCCGGCGACTATTTCACCATGAAGGACGCGCAGGCCGATAACGTCGATCTGCAGTTCTACTATCCGGAAAAGACCAACTTCTATGTGGACGCCATGTGCATTCCCACCTGTGCGCAGAACAAGGAGTTGGCGGAAATCTTCATCAACTACATGCTTTCGGAAGATGCTGGTGTGGCCAACGCAGAATACACCTATTATGCCTCCCCCAACAGCCTTGTCTACAACAATGCAGACTACATCGACGAGATGGGCGAGGAAGCCATGACCATTCTCTATCCAGAGCTGGGCAGCTTTGCCGAGCAGTATAACCTGCTTGCCTACCGCAATCTGGATGCCGAAATGCTCGACTACGTCAATACCCTTTGGGAAAACGTGAAGATCAACTAAGGAGCTCTATACAAGAGGCGGATCATTGGGGTTCGCCTTTTTGTTTTTCACAGACAAAAAAGACTCGTTTGCCGCAGGGGCAAGCGGGTCTTTTCTGCGGATGAAGTTCACCCGCTTGCAGCCCTTACGGCTGCGGCCGCGGCATTACTTGCCGCTCATCTGCTTTTCGTAGTCCTCGATCATCTTCTTGACCATGTAGCCGCCGACGTAACCGGCCTCGCGGGAGGACAGGTCACCGTTGTAGCCCTGCTTCAGGTTGACGCCGAGCTCGTTCGCGATTTCGTACTTCATGTTGTCGAGCGCGGCCTTGGCCTCGGGAACGGAAACGCGGTTGCTCTTGCCCGAATTGTTCTGCTGAGTCATCTTGTTTCACCTCCTTGCTTGTTCTGGTACTATTGTTACCCGAAGCCGGGCAAATAATCTGGCAGTTTGTTCCGCTTTATTTCACAATGGCTTGCAAAACCGATGCTGCTGCGATACACTGGGAAAAACGTTGGAGGGCGGAAATATGCTGAAAACGATAGAAATTCAAGAAGCGAAAAACCTCGTCGTCCATGGCAGGAACGGAGTCCAGCGCCAGCCGCTGACGCTTTTCTGGACGGCTTCCGGCCTGGAGATGAATCTTCACGGCAGCGAAATCTGGGTGGAATTCGAGAGCGATTTTTCCCTTTACGAACAGTGGATCAGCGTGATCCTCAACGGCGCGCATATCGCGCGTTTCCCGCTTCAAAAAGGGCGCATCTGGACGCCGGTTTTGCGCGGACTCGACGCGCAGAAAACCCATCACATCGAAATAATACGCGATGTGCAGGCCATGCCGACCGATCCCGATTGCAGTTTGCGCGTTCATGCGCTGCGTTATGATGGCGAATTGCTCCCTGTGGCAGGAAAAAAGCTGCGCCTTGAAGTGATCGGCGACAGCTTGACCAGCAGCGAGGGCGCGATCGGTGCAAAGACCGAAACCGATTGGATTGCGCCGTTCTTCTGCGCCGCGCACGGCTACCCGTATTTGCTGGGGCAGAAGCTGAACGCGGATCTGCGCGTGATCTCGCAGAGCGGCTGGGGCGCGCTCACCAGCTGGGATAACGATCCTCATTGTGCGATGCCGCTGTACTACGATCAGGTCTGCGGCGTGCTGAAGGGGGGGAAGAATGCGGCGCTCGGCGCATTTGAACCCAATGATTTTGAAGCGTGGAATGCGGACGTCGTGGTGGTGAACCTGGGTGCGAACGATTCCAGCGCATTTGAGCAGGGGCCCTGGACCGATCCGGAAACCGGCATTGCCTATAAGCAGCGCAAAAACGAGGATGGTACCCGCAATGCGGAGGACGTCCAAAAGCTCTCTGACGCGATGCTGAATTTCCTGATCAAGATCCGCAAGCGCAATCCGCATGCCTACCTGATCTGGGTGCATGGCATGTTCTGCAACACGCTGACCGAGGTGGTCACGAACATGGTGGAGGAATACAAGCGCACAACGGGCGATGCGCGCGTCGAAGCCTTCCGGATGCCGGAGCTTCCTGCTTCCGGTGTGGGGGCGCGCAATCATCCGGGACTTCCGATGCACGAGGTTGCCGCACAGGCGCTGGCGGAGGAGATTCTCACCTTAGAGTAATCCGCGCTCCTTCATCGAAAAAACGCACCCGCAGTAATCCTGACGATACAGGCCGTATTGAGCGGAAAGCTCCGTGGATCGGTCGAAACCGCCGCGCTTTTTGAAGTCGGAGGGGAGGTAGGCGACGCCTTCTTCCTCTCCGATTTTTATGCCGAGGGGATTGAGCACATAGGCGTCTTTTTTCGGCCCGACGGTCAGCGTTGTGGTGAAATAATCGGCATGAATGCTCTTGGCCGCGCGAGCTGCCGCACGAAGGCGCAGCTCAAAGCAGACTTTGCAGCGCTTGCCGCCCTCTTTTTCGTTTTCCAGCCCGCGAACGACCTGATAAAAAAGGTCGGGATCATAGCTTCCCTCAACGAAGTCCATAGCATTCGCATGGGGAAGCGCCGCGATCAACCGGCGCTGCTCCGCAACGCGGCGGGCATATTCCTCTGCAGGAAACAAATTGGGATTATAATAGAAGAGCGTGATGTCAAAGTATTGCGTCAAACGCTCCAAACAGACCGACGAACAGGGCGCGCAGCAGCTGTGCAGCAGCAGGCGCGGCTTGCGGTCGCCCAGGCGCGATAAAAATTTCTCCAGCTCGATGGCGTAATTGATGCTTCTGGGATTCAAAAGGCTCACCTCCGTATGATGATTGTCAGTATAGCACAACGTATTCGTCTTGCCAAATAGCGGGAAATGGCGTAAAATAAAAACAGGAGGTGTTCAAGAACGTGAATCGCAACAAATTTCTGAAGGGTTTATCTTTATTCCTGGTTCTGGCAACGATGCTGTGCATGCTTACGGTGGTATCGCTGGCGGATGCAGGCAGTTTTTCGGGCGACAGCGATTACGGCGGATGGGATAGCGGATCTGATTATTCCTCTTCCGATTGGTCCTCTTCCGATTGGTCTTCTTCTAGTTCAGATTCCTCATATTCCAGTTCAGGAGATGGAGATATTGGCGGAGTTGGCTGCGGTGTGGGCCTCGTTGTGGTCATCATCGTCATTATTGTTTCCAGCTTGAACGGTAAGAACAAAAAGGGCGGCGGCGGTTCGTCCGGCGGCGGAACTCCTGCGGGCGCTGTGTCGACGAATAAAAGCACGATCGACCCCACGGAGCTGAAGAAAAAAGATCCGAACTTCTCTACGCAGGAATTCCTGGAAAAGGTAGCCAATGCTTATGTCCAGATGCAGAACTGCTGGCAGGACAAGAAGTGGGAGCCCATGCGCGCGCTGATGACGGACGCGCTGTACAGCCAGTTTGAGCGTCAGTTGGATGCGCTCAAGCGCAACGGCCAGACCAATTACGTGGAGCGTATTTCGGTGCTGGGCAGCCGCATCGTCGGCTACTATCAGGACGAGGTTAACGATAACCTCGTTGTGGAGCTGCGCACGCGCATTGTGGATTACACCGTCAAGGATGCGACGGGCGAGGTCGTCTCCGGCTCCAAGACGGCGGAGAAATTCCTGACCTATGAGTGGACGTTGATCCGCAGTAAGGATAGCGTGACTCCGGACAAGGAAGCGCTGAAGGAGATCCATTGCCCGAACTGCGGTGCAGCGGTTCATATCAACCACAGCGGCCAGTGCGAATATTGCGGTCAGGTCATCACGGTCAACGAGTATGACTGGGTTATTTCCGCGATCCGCGGCATTTCGCAGCAAACGAGAGGATAAGAAATCCTGAAAAAGAGAAAGGCTCCGCATGACAGATGTCATGCGGAGCCTTTTGCTGCTTTTCTAGCCCATAATCGCAATGGGAACGAGCAGGGGAGTGGGTCGTCCGGCGCAGGTGATTTCGAGCACAATTCGGTTGACCGGCTCGGTTTGTTCACCGGCTGTCAGCATAAACGCGGTGGAGGCGTGGCTGCGGAAAGTTGAATGCGCGGCGGAGGTAAAGAGATTCTTCTCGCTTTGCGCACGCCAACCTTCCGGCAGCAGCCAGCGCAGACGGAAATGCTTCTGCTCCGGCATGGTATGCGGCGTCAGTGAAATGAATCCGGCAAGCGTTCCGTTCGGCTCGATTTGCGGACGGACGTTGAATTCCACCAGCACGTCTGCGTAAACACCCTCTATGGTGTAAGAGAAGGCGCTGCGTTCCTGTAGCTGATCCACAAAAGCTCTGCCGCAGAAATCCTCTTCGCAGACGGCGGAGAAATCATCCTCGTCGCCCAAAACAATCTGCGCACGTCCAACCAGCAGATCCTGATGGGGAACGCGGGTCGTCACCGGCAGCAGGTTTTCGATGCAGGCGGTCAGCTCGGTGCAGTCCTGCGGGAAGCGCCCGTGTCCGTTGGTCAGGCAGATACTTTTGATGCCGTCGCCAATGTAGGCGCGCCAATCCTGCGGAATTCCGTCCATGCCCTTCATGATGCCGAGCAGCGCGCCGAGGGTTGCGCCGGTGCAGTCCGTGTCGTCTCCGCAATCCACTGCATACAGCAGGGACTGCTTGAAATCTCCCTGACCGTAGAGCAGTCCCAGCACCACGAAGGCCACGTTGGCCGGAGCCTGGAACCAGCCGAGGTCGGCGCTGTCCTGCACCACCAGCTGGCGCGCTTCCTGCCACGGAACGCCTGCTTCGAAGGCTTTGATGACGATTTTGACGCTGCGGGCTACGCGGCAGTCGGCGGGGATCTTGGAAAGACCGATCCGCAGCAGCGCATATGCATCCTGAACCGCAAAGGCGGCGCTTTCCATCGCGGCGACAAAGATGGCGGCGTAAGTGCCCTCGCCAAAGCCGTGATCCACGCTGGCATCCTCGTAGGCGAAGCGAATTGCCTGTTCTACCATGGCGGGGTAGAGGCAGGCCCAAACCTCGGTGCGGATCCAGGCGCCGTTGGAATGCTTCCATTCTTCGTTGTTGATTTCGCCGGAGAGGGGCGGCAGCAGCCCGTCGCGCATGTTCGCTTTGCAGATGCCGTATTCGTTCCAGTGCGGCGTCACCCAGCTGATCCAGTATTCGCCCAGCGTCTTGGAGTTGATGTTCTGCGGACCCAATTCATCCACGGCGCGCAGCCAGGCCAGCTGAAGATCGAGATCGTCGTTGGGGAGCGGCTCGCCCTCTTTGGAGGCAAACCCTGTGATGTCGTGCATCTCGCGGGAGCCTTCATAGGGCGTGCCCAGCGTTCCGCCGATGTTTTTACCGATCCAGCAGGCATAAATTCTGTCGTGAAGCGTCTTTTTGTCAAAGGTAATCATAAGCAACCCTCCTGCTTGCTTTCTTTGGTGATTTCAGTATAATACAAAGCGAAAGCATCATCTATGTAAGAAAGGTGTAAAATCATGCGAAATCGCTCATGCACGGATCTGCCGTCCTACTATGCTCCGTCGCCCGGAGCTTGGCTGAAAAACGATCGTCCGTATCCGCTCGAGGTTTATGACATCACTTCCCTGCATTTTCACGATACGCTGGAGTTGGGCGTGTGCAGCGAAGGCCAGGGCGTTTGCCGCGTGGAGGATCGGGAATACCCTTTCTGCGAAGGAGACGTGCAGGTGATTTTTCCGTTTCAGAATCATTTGTCCCGCAGCGAGGGCGGCAGGCAGAGCAAGTGGTATTGGGTGAATCTCGATCCGCTGGACGTGCTCGGGACATGGGGCGCGCCGGAGCTTGGGCACTTAGAGCAGATGCTGCGCGAGAAGATGGGTCTTTGCGGAATTCTGGATCGGAAGAAATACCCGCTTTTGTGCGAACTGGTGCGGCACGTCGTGCTGCCGGGAGAAGAGACGCGGCGTTTGGTGAGTCTTTATGCATTGATCGTGGAGCTTGCAAAAGTCTCTTCCGATTTACCGAAGCTCTCGCTTTCGCCGGCGCGGCATTTCAGCCGTCTGCTGCCCGCGATCGAGCAGATGCAAAGCCGTTTGGAGGAGGATTTGTCCACCGGCGTTCCGGCCATGGCCGAAGCCTGCGGGCTGAGCTGTGCGCAATTCCGAAGAGATTTTCTTGCAGCAATGGGCTGTTCTCCACAGCAATACACACTGAATTGCAGGATGCAGAAAGCGCAGCGGCTTTTACTGCTGACAGACCGCAAAATAACGGATATCGCGCTGGCCGTAGGATATCAGGATGCTTCCGGGTTCAATCGATGCTTTCGTGAGCATTTCGGCGTATCGCCGCGGCAGCTCAGGCAGAGGGGAAAAGAATGAAAATCGTTTACAATTTATTCAGAATTTACAAAAAATTGATAGATAGCGGAATCGCGGAAAAGTATACTTATGCGCAAGATTACAGTTTACTGCTGTATTCGACTAAATCATGAGGAGGAAACCAATTATGAAAAAACGCATCTTGGCAGTAGTGCTTGCCGCAGCGATGCTGGCTCTGCTTGCCACCGGCTGCTCTGCCAACGGAACGGCAGACAATTCCAAGGACGGCGCTGTGGCTATTGGCGGCTTGGCTCCGCTGACGGGTGATGTTTCGATTTACGGCATTGCAACCAATAACGGCGTTCAGATGGCGATTGATGAGATTAATGCCAACGGTGGAAATTACAAGTACGTCGCCTACGATGAAAAGGGCGACGCGACCGAGGCGATCAACGCCTACAACAAGCTGGTTTCCAATGACAAGGTTGTTGCGCTGATCGGTGACGTGACCTCCAAGCCCTGCCTGGCGGTCGCGCAGCAGGCGCAGAAGGACAACATGCCGATGATCACCGCGACCGGCACGGCCGTGGCCATCACCGAGGCTGGTGAGAACGTCTTCCGTGCATGCTTTACCGATCCTTACCAGGGCGAAGTCATGGCTTCTTACGCTTACAACAAGCTGGGAGCGAAGACTGCCGCGATCATCTACAACGTAGCGGATGATTACTCTCTGGGTCTTGCCGAGGCGTTTGAAAAGACTGCTACCGAGCTGGGCATGGAGATCGTCGCCAAAGAAGGTTACAACAAGGGTGACGTGGACTTCAAGGCGCAGCTGACCAACATTGCTTCCGCCAACCCCGATGTGCTGTTCATCCCCGTTTACTATGAGGATGTCGCGTTGATTGCCGTGCAGGCTTCCGAAGTCGGTGTGAAGGCGAAGCTGCTGGGTGGCGACGGCTGGGACGGCGTGCTGAAGAAGATTGACGCTTCCTCTGTTTCCTGCCTGGACGGCGCGCTGTACTGCAGCCACTATTCTTCTCAGAGCAGCGATGAGAGAGTGCAGACCTTCATCAAGAACTACACCGAAAAGTTCGGCGAAGCGCCCAACACCTTCGCTGCGCTGGGCTACGATGCGGCTTACATGATGACCAAGGCGATTGAAAACGCCGGTTCCACCGATTCTGCCGCGATCGTTGAAGCGATGAAGAATCTGGAATACGACGGCATCACCGGCCACATGGTCTTTGACGAGAACCGCAATCCCATCAAGTCCGCGGTCATCCTGGAGATCAACGGCGGTGCGGAGTCCTTCGTCGAGAATTACGAGAAATAAGCGGTTTTTGAGTTATTCGTGTTTGACAGATGAACGTATAAACACTATAATAACAGAAACGGGAGAGCGAAGAAATTCTCTCTCCCGTTTCTGTTATACACAGAGAAATGAACATGGTTCGACGGTTGAAATTTAGCATGGCAGGATGGTGTTAGAATGAAGTTTTTGTTCCAAATCATCAATGGGTTGCACATCGGGAGTATTTATGCCCTGGTTGCCCTGGGGTACAGCATGGTCTACGGCATCGTCAAGCTCATCAACTTTGCACATGGCGACATCATCATGGTGGGCGCTTATGCGGCGTATGTGCTGCTGGTGATCTGCGGCCTGCCCGTTTGGGTCGCTGTGATCGGGTCGATCGTCTTTTGTGCGCTGGCGGGCGTGCTGATCGAGCGCATCGCGTACAGAAGACTGCTGGTGAAGGAAGCGCCGCGCATTTCGCTGCTGATCACAGCCATCGGCGTGAGCATTTTCCTTCAGAACCTGTTCCAGCTGATCTTCACTTCCTCCGGCAAATCCTTCCCTTCCATTTTCAACTACGAACCGATTGTGATGGGCGAGAGGCAGGTCAGCATCGTCTCCCTTATCACCATTGTCACGACCGTGGTGCTGATGGTGCTGCTTCAGCTTCTGGTCAAAAAAACCCGTCTGGGCAAGGCGATGCGCGCCGTTTCGGAAGACGCCGGCGCGGCCAAGCTCATGGGCATCAACACCAATTCCACCGTTTCCTGGACCTTTGCTATCGGCTCTGGGCTGGCTGCGGTGGGCGCTGTGCTCTATTCCGCCTCCTATCCGCTGATTGATCCTTACATGGGCTCCATGCTGGGCCTGAAAGCCTTTGTTGCCGCCGTTCTGGGCGGCATCGGCTCCATCCCGGGCGCAATGATCGGCGGCATTGCCATCGGTCTGTGCGAGTGCTTCGTCTCCGCCATCGGTCTTTCCGCCTGGAAGGATGCCGTCACGTTTGCCATCCTGATCATCGTGCTGCTGTTCAAGCCCACCGGCTTCCTCGGCCGCAAGGTGCAGGAAAAGGTGTAAGGAGGGCAGGAAGATGAATAAGAACCGTAAAACGATCAAAATGCCCGTGCGCTATCTGATGAACGCCGTGCTGGTGGCTCTGCTGTTCGTGGCGCTTTCCTACCTGACCCGGAATATCCTGTCTACCTACCAGAACAAGGTGCTGATGACGGTGGGCATCAATATCATCCTGGCGGTCTCCCTGAACGTTGCCACCGGCTATCTGGGGCAGCTGCCGCTGGGCCATGCCGGTTTCATGGCTGTGGGTGCCTACACCTGCGCCCTGTTCACCAAGTTCTGCCCGCTGCCGGACGGTGTCTCTTTTGCCATCGGTCTGGTGCTGGCCTGCATCGTGGCTGGTCTGTTCGGTGTGCTCATCGGCATCCCGGCCCTGCGTCTGACCGGCGACTATCTGGCCATTCTGACGCTGGGCTTTGGTGAGATCATCCGCATCACCCTGAACAACATCGATGATGTGCTGGGCTTTAAGCTGTTCTATGGCTCCAAGGGCCTGAAGAACATCCCCAAGTACTCCAACTTCACCAACGTGTTCCTCTGCGTGGTCATCACCTGCTTTTTGATCCACGCCATGATGAAGAGCCGCCACGGCC
>ENA-ORMN01003492-ORMN01003492.1-human-gut-metagenome-genome-assembly--contig:-NODE-3492-length-12283-cov-5.080389_pt1 | contig 12283 bp, 10 predicted proteins | sample MGYA00242102_ERZ508993 | MGnify/ENA primary metagenome ERZ508993 (study PRJEB26280, sample SAMEA2338770) | human gut metagenome | biome: human gut; feature: human-associated habitat; material: faeces... | reverse complement strand
CGGAAAGTTCAAAAGATAAGGGATGCATTGCAATGAAGGATAGCGAAAAGCGGGAAAACCTCACGATTGGCGTGGTGGGGCTGGGCCTGATCGGCGGTTCCATGGCCAAAGCCTACAAACAGGCGGGCCATACCGTATACGGCTACGACGCCTCTGAAACGGTGACGAAGTTCGCCATTTTGAGCGGCACGCTGGATGGCGCGCTCGCGCGGGAGGAGTATGCCCGGTGCGATCTTTTGTTCGTCGCCACCTATCCCGAGGCAGCGGCGCGATTCCTGCAAGAGAACGCGCCATACTTTTCCAAGCACGGCATCGTGATGGATTTGTGCGGCACCAAGGAAATGGTCTGCCGCGCGGGCTTTGCGGCGGCGCGGGCCAGCTCCACAGCGTGCTGCATGTTGTCGGCGTGCTGGATGGGCAGCGCTGCTTCGTCAAAGCCTTCGCATTCGCGCACAGCCTTCTCGATACGGGGGCCGGTGGCACCCATCAGCACCAGGTTTTTGACGTGGGCAATGACTTCCGGTGCCAGCGGCTCATACGGGATGTGCTTGTCGTAGCCGCCCGCAATGAGGATGACCTTCTGGTTGAAGCTGCGCAGGCCCGCAATGGTGCGGGTGGGGCTGGTACCGATGGAGTCGTTGTAGTACAGCACACCGTCCAGGGTGCGCACCGGCTCAATGCGGTGCTCTACACCGGTAAAGGTGCTGCCCACCTGCTGGATGGCTTCCACCGGCACGAGGCCCCACACGGCAGCCGCAGCGGCCAACAGGTTCTCGATGTTGTGCAGGCCGCGCAGCTTCACGTCCTTCTGAGCCAGGAACGGGGTCACCACACCGTCCTCGGCCATGCAGAGCATGCCGTCCTTGCGCAGGAAGGCACCGTTGTCGGTGTCGTGCAGTCGGGTGAACCACACCTGCTTGCCCTTGCAGTCCTTCTGCATGGAGCGGCTGATCTCGTTCTCATAGCCCAGCACGGCACGGCAGGGCGGGGTCTGGTACAGCAGGATGTTGCGCTTGGCGTCGATGTACTCCTGCATATCCTTGTGGTGGTCCAGATGGTTGGGGGTGACGTTGGTCACCACGGCCACATTGGGGCTGGAATGCATGCTGATGAGCTGGAAGCTGGACAGCTCTACCACGGCCACATCGTCGGGGCTCACCTCGGGCAGCATGGGCAGCAGCGCTGCGCCGATGTTGCCGCCCAGATGTACCTTGCGGCCGGCGGCCTCGAAGAACTTGGCGATCAGGGTCGTGGTGGTGGTCTTGCCGTCGGAGCCGGTCACAGCCACGATGGGGCAGGGGCAGAAATCAAAGAACAGTTCCACCTCGCTGGTGACCATGGTACCGGCCGCCATGGCATCCTGCAGGGGTTTCTCAAAGTAGCCTACAAAGCCGGGGGTGCGCATAATGATATCCTGGCCCTTGAAGCCGTCCAGATAGTTCTCGCCCAGGCTCAGGTCGATGCCCAGCTCCCGGATGGTGGCGGCGTAATCTCCGAAGTCCTCCACGCTCTTTTTCTGGTCGCACAGGGTAACGTGTGCCCCCAGCTCCACAAATTCTTTGATCAGGGTCTTGTGGCTGACGCCCGCGCCGATAAAGGCCACCTTTTTGCCCTTGATGAGCTGTTCGAGCTTCTGTTGATCCTTCTGCATAAAAATAGATCCTCCTTCGTACAGTATCGTATTCTGAACACGCCGGAACTGCCCGGCATTTGTGAGTTTCGCTGTACTATTATAGTCCATTTGGCCGCGCTTGGCAACGGAAAACCGTGCACTCGGCACCAAAAAGCGCGGTAAATTCACAAAAAGGCAATTGTTTTTTGTCTGTGTTTCTGCTACACTTGTCGTTGCAGAGCCGTTTTTGAGGGTTTCTGCACCATGATGAACGGAATGAGGGTTTCTTTTTTGAATCGTTTTTTGCGCATGACCGCAGTGGTGCTTGCCGCTGCGTTTGCTTTTCTGCTTACGGGCTGCGGCGGCAGCTCCGCCAGCACCAGCTTTACCTGGTTTGTGGACAATATCCCCGCAAACCTTGACCCGCAGGTAGCCACCAAGGCCGAGGATGTGATCGCCTGCGAGAACCTGTATGGCGGACTCGTGCGCCGCAATGCCAGCGGCGAGCTGGTGCCGGACCTGTGTGAGCGGTGGGAGATCTCCTCCGACGGGCTCACCTATACCTTTTATTTAAAGAGCGGCCTAACCTACACCGGCACGAAAGGTGCCGCCACGGACTACGCCATCACCGCTGAAGATTTCGTGTATGCATTTCGCCGGGTGTTCGACCCCCAGACCGCCTCGCCCTATGCGGTGGAGTTTTCTGCCATCCAGAACAGTGCCGCCGTGCTGGACGGCACTGCCGACCCCGGCACGCTGGGCGTGTCGGCCATCGGAGAACTGACGCTGGTGTTCCGCCTGAGCGAGCAGGACGACACCTTCCTTTCCAAACTCACCCTGCCGGGTGCCATGCCCTGTGACGAAGCCTTTTTTGAGAGCACCCGCGGCACCTACGGTCTGAGCAGTACATCCACTCTGTCCAGCGGCAGCTTTTACATCTACAACTGGACGGCCAGCGGCCTGTTCCTGCACCGCAGTGCCGCGTCCCCGCTGGTGAACAACCTGCGCCTTGTGCAGAACACCAGCAACACCGACAAGAGTGCCGCCCAGCTCATTGCAGACGAAAAGTGCTCGGCCGCCCTGGATGACACCGCCGAAGCCACTTCCCTGCAGAGCGTGGAATACTCCGACACCACCTGGGCCCTGCTGTTCAACGCATCGGAAGGCTCGGTGTTCGCGGTTGCATCCCTGCGGCAGGCACTGGCCGGCATCGCCCTGCAGAACCTGTCGGTGCCCTCCTCGGGGCTATTCACGGAGGTGACCGGCCTTGTTCCGGACGGCCTGACCGTGGACGGCATCGACTACCGCGATGCTGCCGGGGACCTGCTGCCCACCATCCCGGATGCAAAGGCACTGTACATGCAGGCCCGGCAGGGCATGGCCAGCTCCGACTTCAACGGGGTGACCATTCTGCTGCCCCAGGGCTCCGGCCTGACCGAGACGGTGGAGCAGATCAACGGTGCCTGGCAGAAAGACTGTTCCCTCTTCTTCTCGGTGGAAGAGGTGCCGCAGGAGGAATTCGACGCCCGCCTTGCCAGCGGCAAATACACCATCGCACTGGCTCCCATCCGGGCCGAGGGCGGCAGCGTATACCAGATGCTGCAGCAATTTGCCGGAGACAACAATCTGACCGGTCTCACCGACCCGCTCTATGCCGGGGCCCTGTCTGAAAGCATCCAGCGCACCGGCTCCGCACGCTGCCAGCTGCTGCGTGAATGTGAACGCCAGCTGCTGGAGGGCTGCACCGTGGTGCCGCTGGCCGCCCAGCAGAAGCGTCTGCTGGTGGCCGACGGCGTGGAAGGACTGGTGTTCGACCCCTTCACCCCGGTGCTGGACCTGACCTACACCACGAAAAACTGACCCGACCGTTTTCGGCGCGATCCGCTCTTGACATTTGTCCCCTGCTTTGCTACAATGATAAAGCAGTGTGCAGGGTTAGCTCATCCGGTAGAGCGACTGCTTCCCAAGCAGTAGGCGGCGGGTTCGAGTCCCGTATCCTGCTCCAGAATATGGCGGTGAAACGTTCAGAATCCGTTCGTTTCACCGCTTTTTTGTTTCATCTTGCTTTCGTTCGCAAATCATGCTATACTCCTATCAGCAGAAATGCCCGGGCGTTTACCGCCCTCCTCGGTCTTGAAGACCGTGACAGCGCATTTCTGCTTTTTTATTGCCTTTGGTAGCAGCTTATGTTATGATAAAAAGTAGAAAGCAGCTTAGGGGCGTTACTGCCCTGCTCGGTCTTGAATACCGTGGTAAGGCTGCTTTTATTTTTGCTTGTTTTCAACGGCAGACTGTGCTATACTTTGAGCAGAGACCTCCGACCCCCTGCTCCTCGAATCCTCGGATTCCATGTGGGCTTTGCCGGAGGCTTTATTTTTGCTGCAAAAAACACTCCCGGGCTTTCCAAAAAAGCCCGGGAGTGTTTGCGTTCAACTGATTTTATATCGTGTTACTTTGCAACGAGCTCTGCAGCAAGGGCGTCCATCTGTGCCTCAGCGGCGGCGTTGGCAGCAGAACGGATGGTGACCACGTTCTCGCAGAGGGTGATGTTCTTCATGCTCTCCAGCTCGGCACGCATAAGCTTTGCAGCCATGGGTGCCCAAGTGCCGTTTTCCATCAGGCCGACGGTGCGGTTCTGGAAGCTCTTGGTCTTGAGGTGAGTCAGCAGATTCTCCATCGGCGGGAAGAGGAAGCCGTCGTAGGTGGCGCAGGCCAGCACGATCTTACCGCAGCGGAAGGCTTCGGTAACGGCATAGGAAACATCCGTGCGGGTCAGATCCATCTCCACCACCTTTGCGCCCTGTGCACGCAGCTTTTCAGCCATGGTGTGGGCAGCGGCACGGGTGTGGCCGTGGATGGAGGCACTGGCTACCAGAATCTTTTCCGGCTCCTCGGCCTTGTAGCTGGACCAGAGATCGTAGTAGTTCAGGTACTTGCTCAGATCACCGGTAAGCACCGGGCCGTGCAGCGGGCAGATCGTCTTGATGTCCAGTGCCGCAGCCTTTTTGAGCAATGCCTGCACCTGCGGGCCGTACTTGCCCACAATGTTCAGGTAGTAGCGACGGGCTTCGCTGGCCCAGTCGGCGTTTTCGTCAAACTTTGCCACTGCACCAAAGCGGCCAAAGCCATCGGCGGAGAACAGCACCTTCTCGCTGCTCTCGTAGCTGACCATGACCTCCGGCCAGTGCACCATGGGGGCAAACACAAAGGTGAGGGTGTGGGCACCAAGGCTCAGGCTCTCGCCGTCCTTCACTACCACGCGGCGCTCCGGGGCAATGGCATCTGCGCCAAAGAACTGCTCCATATACTGGAAGGTCTTGGCGTTGCCCACCACCTGCATCTCCGGGTAGAGGGCTGCCAGCTTTGCCACGTTGGCACCGTGATCCGGCTCCATGTGGGAGACCACCAGATAGGCGGGCTTGCAATCGCCCAGTGCCTCGGCAAGGTTTTCCAGCCAAGGCTCGGTGGCGCGGGCGTCCACCGTGTCCAGAATGGTGGTCTTTTCGTCCAGAATGACATAGGAATTATAGCTGACCCCGGTGGGCACCGGATACTGGCTCTCGAACAGGTCGATGGTAGTATCGTCCACGCCCACACCAAGGATGGCTTCGCTGATTTTTTTCATGCTCATACCGTTCAGACTCCTTTTGGGTTTATCTTGTGCCGTAAATTGGCAAATATTTCTGAGAACAATTCCTATTGTAGCACATCGTCAGAAATTTCGCAAGGGATAATGCGGGGAGCTTCTGCGCATCAAAGCTCTTCCCCGCTCTCCGGCAGACGTGCCGTTACCGGTCTGCCCGGCTCGGTGTCCAGTTCCAGCAGGGTGGCAGCGGTGTTCTCGTCCAGTGTCTGCACTGCACGCAGCTTGCGGCTGATGGCGCGGCTGCGCACCCCGATGAGGTTATCCAGCTCTTCGTCCGTCTGGCGCAGGCGCTGCTGCATTTTGGAAAGCCCCTGCCCGAACTTATCGAACTCGGTCTTGACCGCACCCAGCAGCTGCCACACCTCGCCGGAGCGCTTCTGGATGGCAAGGGTCTTGAAGCCCATTTGCAGACTGTTGAGCAGCGCCGCCATGGTGCTGGGGCCGGCCACGTTCACCTGATAATCCCGCTGCAAAACTTCCAGCAGCCCGGCGTTCACCACCTCGGCATACAGACCCTCAAAGGGCAGAAACAGAATGCCGAAAGCCGTGGTATAGGGCGGCTCCACATATTTTTCCCGGATATCCTTTGCCTCGCTGCGCAGCACCAGTTCCAGTGCGTGGCGGGCGTTTTCCACTGCCTGTGCATCGCCGGAGGCCTGCGCATCCTGCAGGTGGGCATAGGTATCGCCGGGGAATTTGGAGTCGATGGGCAGCCAGACACTGTTGCCGTCCACACCGGGCATACGGATGGCGTACTCCACCCGCTGGGTGCTGCCGGGGATGGTGGCTACGTTGGTGTCGTACTGCTCCGGCGCAAGGATCTCTTCCAGAATCGCACCCAGCTGGATCTCGCCCAGAATGCCGCGGGTCTTAACGCCGGAGAGTACCTGCTTCAGCCCGCCCACATCGGCGGCAAGGCTCTGCATCTCGCCCAAGCCCTTGTACACTTGTTCCAGCTGGTCGTTGACCGCCTTAAAGCTTTCGGTCACCCGCTTTTGCAGCGCGTCCTGCAATTGCTCGTCCACAGTGTGGCGGATCTCGTCCAGCTTCTGGGCGTTCTGTGCCTGCATGGCGGCAAGGCCGTCTGCCAGCGCTTTGCGCATCTCTTCCAGCTTGCGGGCGTTGGAGGCTTCCAGCCCCTGCAAGCGCTGCTCCATGGTCTGCTGCTGGGTGCCCTGCCCTGCGGCAAGGGCGGTGCTCATGCTCTGCACCGAAGCCTGCAGCGTTTCACTGATGTGGCCCATAGCGGCAAGGTTCTGCTGCGCCATCTCTGCCAGCTTTGCGTCCATCTGGCGGTTCTGCGCTTCCAGCTGCTGACGCAGCCATTCCTTCCGTTCTGCATCGTCCCGGTTTGCGGCAGGCTTTGCCGAGCGGTACAGCAGCAGGGCCATCATCAGGCAGATGGCCACCAGAAGCACCGTGTAAAGAAACGCTAAAAATTCCATAATGTCTCCTATTGCAAAATCCGGGCTTTGCAGCTGCACAGCCCGGATCTGCGTACTTTATATTATTTTGTCTGTTCTTCCCAGAAGGCAGCGGCTTCGTCCAGCCAGCCATCTGCAGCCGTGCCGCGGCCAAGGCCGATGCCATGGGCTGCGTGGTCATATACCACTTCTTTGTAAGGTACGCCATGCGCGTCCAGTGCCTTGCTGAGGGCCGGCCCCTGCAGCGGCCAACACAGCAGGTTCAAGGTCAGGTCATCCCTGCCATACCAGAAGTACACCGGCGGATAGTCCTCTGTGATCAGGTCGGCAAGGCTGTATTCATAGTAGAACCGGCCGCACACAAAGGGGTCGATGCCCACACGGTAGATCGGTGTGATCTCGGAAAACTGCACGATGGGATACGCCAGGATCACTGCGCCGGGCTTGGGCAGGCCATAGTTTTTATAGCCCAGAGAGTCCGATGCAAACAGGCCCGCCAGATGTCCGCCGGAAGAATAGCCGATCAGGGCGTAGCTTTCCGTCTGCACGCCGAACTGCTGTGCGTGGCCGATGATGTACTTCACCGCCCGTGCAATGTCCTCTATGGGTCCGTTGTTGTCGTTGTCCGGGTAGGCGCGGTAGCGCATCACGAACACCGCATAGCCTTTCTGGTGCAGCTGGTAAGCTGTGGAGATGCACTCCTTTAACTCTGCCGTGCGGTTGAAGATGTTGCCGGAGAGCACCAGCGCATACTTTGCATCCGGCGTGCTGGCCGGGTAGTAATAGAACTCCGCATTGTTGCGGGAGCTGTCCTCGGCGATCTCCTGCTCCGAGTAGAGCTTATAGGTGATCTGCACGCCCGCATTGTAATTGCGGATGAGCAGGTTCAGACCATCGGCACAATCCTGTGCCACATGGCTGCTCACATATTTTTCCAGCGTCTGGTCATTGCACCAGTCTTCGGTGCCGGGCAGGTTCTGCTCCTTGGAATAGGTCCAAACGCCTGCGCCAAGGATGCTGGGGTTCGAGCGGATCTCGCCCATGGTGGTCTGCGGCGTGATATCCGGCTCGCCATACTCTGCTGCAAATGCGGGCAGCGCCATCATCAGCAGCAGACAGATACAGGCTGCTGCGGTGCATATCCTGTGTTTCAACTCAACATCTCCTTTTCAGCCGACCTGTTCCTCCCAGAAGGCAACTGCTTCATTCAGCCAGCCCTCCGCATCGGTGCCCTTGCCTGCGGCCACTGCATGGGGAGCATCATCATACACATGGTAGATATGCGTCACATGGTTGCGGGCCAGTGCCTTTTCCAGAACAGGCCCCTGCGCCGACCAGCACATGGTCATAAGGGTCATGTCGTTTTTGCCGTACCAGTGATAGGTAGGCGGATAATCCGGTGTGATGTAATCAGACAATGTCATTTTATAATACCGCTGCTTGCACACGCCGGGGTCCAGCAGGATATTATAGACCGGTTTGAACTCCAGGAAGGTGTTTACCGGGTAGCCCAGCAGCATGGCACCGGGCTTTGGCAGGCCGTAATTTTTGTAGCCCACCGCGTCGGTGCCGAACAGTCCGGCGATCTGCCCGCCTGAGGAATAACTTACAATGGCATAATCCTCCGCCTGCACGCCAAACTGTCCTGCATGTTCCGTGATGTATTGCACCGCGCGGACCACATCCTGCAGCGGCGCATTGTTGGAAGCCTTCATGCCGATGCGGTAGCGCAGCACGAACACCGGGTAGCCCATTTCGTGCAGGTTCCATGCAGTGGAAATGCCCTCGCGGATCTCCGCACTGACCACAATCGCATTACCGCCGATCACCAGCGCATATTTCTGGTTCGCCTGCGCCCCTTCTGCCGGCAGATAATACAGTTCCACACCGTCCCGGCTGGTATCCTGCGCGATCTCCTCCGCCGTATAAAGCGGGAAGGTCACCCGCTGCCCAGCGTTATAGGTGCGGATCAGATAGTTCAGTCCATCCGCCGCATCCTGTGCCGTCCAGTGATTGGAAAGGCGGCTCAGCGGCTGCGCGTCCCAGTACATCCGGTCCAGCACACGGTCCTGATCCAGCGAGTAGGTGTAGATGCCCGCACCCACAATGCTGGGGTTGGAGCGGATCTCTTCCATTTTGGTGCGCGGTGTGATGTTGGCCTGACCAAGCTCCTCCGCAAACGCCGACTGTGCCAGCAAGATCATCAGGCCAATACCAAACATCACCGTGCGCAATCGTTTTCTCACAGCAATCCCCCGTTTATCTCTTTATTTGCACTGTTTTTCCCAGAATGCCGTTGCCTGCCGGATCCAGCCGTCCGCATCGGTGTGGCGGCCCGGGCCAATGGCGTGGGGTGCGTTCTCGTACACATGGCACTCATAAATAGCCCCGCTCTCCCGGAGCTTGCGCTCCAGCAGCGGCCCCTGCTGGGAGTAGCACATGCGCTGCATATAAAGATCATTTTTGCCGTAGAAGAAATAGGTAGGGGTAAAGTTTTCGTTCACCACATCCGAAATATCAGTCCAGTAGTAACGCCAGCCAAGCACCAGCGGGTCAATGGCCAGCTGATACAGCGGCTTCACCTCAAAGAAATCGTTGATGGGGTAGCCCAGCAGCAGCGCCGCAGGCTGTGGGAGGCCAAATGCCTTATAGCCGAACTTTTCGTTGTCCGAGCCGATCAGGCCCACGATGTGTCCGCCGGAAGAAAAGCCCATCAGCGCATAGTTTTCGCGCTGAACGCCAAACTGATCTGCATTTTCGGTCAGGTACTTTACGGCATTGGCAATATCGTACAGTGGCGCATTGTCGGATGCATTCAGGAAAGAGCGGTACCGCAGCACAAAGGCCGCATAGCCCAGCTCGTGCAGCTGGTTGGCAATGGATGCACCCTCGTTCAGCTCTGCGGTGGTGTTGCCGCCGTTGCCGGGCACCACGATGGCGTACTTTGCGTTGGCTGTTTTAGCCGGGAAATAATACAGCTGCACCATGCCCAGAGAAGAATTTTCCGCAATTTCTTCCGGGGTATACACCTGCCATGTGATCTGTACGCCCCTGTTGTAGTTTTCGATCACAAGGTTCATGCCTTCGGCGGCATCCTCGGCAGCCGCGTAGCTTACATAGCCCTCAATGGGCGTATCATCGTACTGCGTGCTGCCCTCGATCCATTCGTTGCAGTAGGTATAGTAGCCGGAGCCTTTGATGCTGGGGTTCTCCCGCAGCTCTTTCATGGTCGTCTCTGTTGTGATGTTCGGCTCGCCGTACTCTGCAGCAAATGCCGAAAGCGATACGCACGCCAGCATTCCCAGCGCACACACCATCGTTCTGATCCACTTCATTTTGGGACATCCTCCATTCTGCAGCGGCGTATCCTGCCGTGCTTTTCTTTGTTATGATTTATTGTATCACAAACCTTCCGCTTGTCAAAGAAATTTCTGTGCAGTACGGCGCTTGTACCGCACCGCAAATTCTGCTATACTGGAGCCGGATATTTTTGAGAGTTGAGGGCGCGGAAAGCTATGCACTTTCCGCCGGGATCGAAATATGAGCAAAATCGAGATCCGGCCCATGGAGCCGGAAGACTGGAGCGCTGTTTCCAGAATTTATTTGGAGGGCATTGCTACAGAACATGCCACTTTTCAGACCACCTGTCCGCCGTATTCTGCGTGGGATGCTTCCCACGCAAAAGAATGCCGACTGGTACTGCTGGCCGACGGCGTGATCGCCGGGTGGACGGCGTTGCGCCGGGTGGACCCGCGCTGGTGCTACCGCGGCGTTGCCGAGGTGAGTATTTACGTGGGTGAGCAGTTCCGGGGCCATGGCCTTGGCTATCACCTGCTGACCGAGCTGTGCCATCAGGCAGAAAAGGCCGGCTACTGGACACTGCAGTCCACCGTGCTGCAGGACAACGCTGCCAGCCGCGCCCTGCACACAAAATGCGGCTTTCGCTTAGTGGGCCGCCGGGAACGCATTGCCCGCGACTGTCACGGCCGCTGGCTGGACACATTCTTAATGGAATACCGCGCTGCCGCCAATGAACCGGAAGGCTATAAAAAGCTGTAAGATGCAAAAGAACTCCGCGCCCTGAGGCTGCGGAGTTCTTTTTTGTCCATTGATAAAATGATAAAGGTAAAAACAGGCTTACCACTCTTCGCCGTCGATGTCCACGCTGCCGTCCACCACGGCACCGGCGCGGGAACGCTGGAACATGCTTTCCACCACGGCGCAGTACTTATCGGCCAGACAGACGATGACTGCTTCGCGGCAGGTGGGCACATGACGGAAGGTCAGCGGCCACATATGGCTTGCAATGATGCTCTGTTCCTTTGTGGTAATGCTGAACACCCGCTTTGCATTGACGCAGGCATAACCCGGATGGGAGAAGCCGTGCATCTCAAACAGGCGGCGCAGGCCGTGAAAGGTACCGGTGGTGTGCCAGTCGTACAGATAAAAATCATGCAGCAGGGCACCCACTGCCAGCGAGGTCTCGTCAGCGTGCAGATGCAGACGGCGGTTGAGCCAGAAGCTCACCAGCGCCACATTCTTGCAATGCTGGTAGGTGGTGACAGAACCGTGCTGGATATACTCCCGCATCCGCTGCACATCCGGGTGATGATCGTATTTTTCTACGATGGCATAAAGCTGTTCGCGCTCGATCTCAGAAAGCTGCATGCTGCAAAATTTCCTTTCGCTTTAAGGTGATGTTTTCAGGAGCGGAGCTGGACCGGATTGGAATTGCCGAAGTTCTCTGCACTGGAAGGGTTCTCCCGCTTGAGGGAAAAATCTACCAGATACTGCTTGCCGTCGCCCAGTTCTTCCAGCTGGGCCAGTTTTGCCTTTGCGGCGGCTTTGTCCGGATACCACTGGATCAGGAAGAAGTTCTCTTCCTCCACCCCGTAGTACAGCCACTGGCCGTCGGCACGCAGCCAATCGTCCAGATGATCCACCTCTTCGCCGTCCGGCAGGCCAAGGCCTTCTTCGGCATAAAGGTTTTCCGGTTCCACCTGCAGCATTTCGATCACCTGAATGGAGCTTTGCAGGTATTCGTCCTGCGAAACTGTCTTGTCCGAAAGCTCCCATCCGGTGAGAAAAGCCTGCATCATCAGGTCGCGCACAGAGATGCGCGGCAGGGTCGGGTCCATAACCATAGGTATTCCTCCTTAAGTTTGTCCCTGCTGACCAGTATACGTCAAAGGCTTATGCAAGTCAACAGTTTAATTGTGAATTTTTTGTAGGTTCGTTCAAATATATCCAGACTTAACAGACGGAAAAGGCAAAAGTGTCTCCCAGCCATTCCACTGCCAGTTCCACCCAGTGATGCCGGTGGCGGCTGGGCTGGTCCACCTCTGCCGTGCTGATGCTGGTACCGTGCACCCCCTTTTCAAACAGATGCGCCTCGCATGGCACACCCGCCCGGTGCAGAGCGTTCACCAGCATCAGGGTGTTCTCCACCGGAACGGTGGCATCCTCCATGGTGGTCCATACGAACACCGGCGGCGTCTGCGGCGTGATCTTATCCTCCAGCCCGAACACCTGCTGTACCGCCGGGTCGGCGCTGCCCGCCAGCTGCACAAAGCTGCCGCGGTGGGCATACTGCCCTGCCGT
>ENA-ORMN01003490-ORMN01003490.1-human-gut-metagenome-genome-assembly--contig:-NODE-3490-length-12295-cov-5.974183_pt1 | contig 12295 bp, 13 predicted proteins | sample MGYA00242102_ERZ508993 | MGnify/ENA primary metagenome ERZ508993 (study PRJEB26280, sample SAMEA2338770) | human gut metagenome | biome: human gut; feature: human-associated habitat; material: faeces... | reverse complement strand
TGAGAAGACAAAGGAGATAATTCAAAAAAGTAATGAACAAATAAATAGAATTGAGCAGGCAAAAGAAATGATTTTTGAAAGGTAAGGATATGTATGATAAAACTAAAATGGAGTAAATATGCGGAGCAGCTTAAAGGAGAAAAAACGGATTTGATATACAATTGGAAAAATAATCAAATCTATAGATTACCTAAGGGAATGATCGCAAAAGTACAAGAAAGTCTTCTTAAAGGAGTATTTACAGAAGAAGTTAAGACTGCCATCACACAATTGTACCTTGAAAAGATCCTTGTTGAAGAGAGAAGTGAAGAAAAATATTGCACACCAGAGCCTTTACGTGACGATATGGGAGCTGTCTATTTTATGCCATCGATGAATTGTAATTTCAGATGTACTTATTGTTTTGTGGGGACGGAGGTAAGCAAAGGAAAAGGTGCAACGATGCCAGAAGATTTAGTGAAAAAAGCTGCAGAATTTGTGGCGAATGCTGCAGAAAAAGCTGGTATTACAGAGTTAAAGATTCTTTTGTTTGGAGGAGAGCCTACAATTAATATTACGAAACATATCCTTTTTATGAAACACTTAAATAAGTTATCTGATAAACGAATTCAGTATGATTTGATAACGAATGGATGGTATATGCCATTTGATAAAATCAACGAGATGATAGAAGAAGGACTGAGTACAATTCAGATAACATTAGATGGACCTGAAAAAGTACATGATTCAAGAAGAAAACTATGCAATGGTGGTGGAACATATGCTCAAATTATTTCGAACATATTGAAATTGAAAGATAAACATATTAATTTGGCTATTCGTGTTAATGCTGATAATGAGAATATCAATAGTATAAATGAACTTGTAGATGAATTGATAAAAATAGGATTAGCTAACCGTATCGTTCTTCAAATTGCACCAGTAGATCCGAGTGATTTTTCAGATAATTCAGGATATGATGAAAAGGTAATAGATAAGTTTGCAGACATTTATGATAAGGCTGAAAAAAATAGAATAGAAATAGTAAGTTGGAATAGAGGATGTTCAGTTAGGAGCAAACTGTTTATGGCTATAGATCCTAGAGGGGATTTATATAAATGTCCGGATTATGTGGGAAATAGAGCAAATGCTATTGGAAATATAGAAACAGGATATAATGATAAATATAGCGAATTCTTAGAACTTCCGATTGCCGATGATTGTCAAGGATGTATCCAATATGGTCTTTGCAGAGGGGGATGTCAGTATCTAAGAGACATAGATGCAGCGCAGATTACATATTGTATAAAAGAGGCACTATCCAAAATTAATCGAGGTTATTTATTGGCAAAATATGATAAAGAATATGCTGAATTCAGGGCGAGTAGTCTTGGAAAAAGTTTTTCTAAATTTATTTAATTATTTAATAGAATCTAAACAGCAGAAAGGAGGTGAAAAATATGAATAGAGCAATTAATATGTCAATTGTTACATTATCATCGGATAGCGGTTTGTGCTTAACAGTATGCCGTAATGTAACAGATTGTTTTGGGTGCTATAGTTCTTGCCATGTATGCTATGCAGGAGGAGTAGGCTGTTAATTAGTAATATGGTTGCCATGCCTAGTACTTGAGTGTGGCAACCATGTCAATGTACAGGAAAGGATAATCAATTATGAAAAACCATTGTTATGTATTTGAAAGTAAGGGAAATTATTTTGCGTTTGATACTTGTTTCTTTTATGTAATAAAAATATCTGAGTCGCAGAAGACGTTATTAAAAAAGTTAATTGAAATGGATGAAAATGAATTTTACAATACAACAATATATGATGAGGGATTAAAATATTGTATAAAAAACGGATTGTTCTTTTCTCAAATTGTGCCACAAAAAGAGATAAGAGAGGCAAATGCATTTTCTATATCCTTTACGCCGACACATACTTGCAATTTGAGATGTAAATATTGTTTTGCAGACCATGGAGAAAATTATAAACAGGAACAAAAAAAATTAACAAAAGAAATAATAGTTGCTTCATTAAATTATTTTAAGAAACACATTGAGAAACACAATAGTATGTTACGTATTGATTTAGTAGGCGGAGGAGAAAATTTTTTAAATCCAGAAGCAATTAGTTTAATAAAGAAGAATAGTAGACACTATGCTAAAAGACAATATACTTGGTTTAATAATCAAATGGATATTAAATGGTTTGAAACAAACTATCAAGACTTTAATAAAACAGTTGAAGAAGTCACTAATTATATAAATGAATTAGTAAAATAATAAATAAAATCACATAAAAATAGAGAAAATATGCTAAGTTCTTTCTAAAAATGTGATTTTTTATATGCAATTTTTTTCTAAAAATGTGGATAACGAACAAAAAGACAATAAAAAAATACGCTTTAATAAGCGTATTAATTATTACTACTTGTTGAAGTATTAGTAGTAGCATTTAGTAATTGATTACTAATATACTTTTCATATTGACTCTTAAGTTCAGAATCTTCAATAGTCATACCATAACTTTTACGAAGTTCAACTAAAGCATTAATAGATAATGTTTTATCACTATCAATTTTTTCTTTAGCTAACTTTTCAATGATAGATTTTTTTGAATCTTCTAAACTAGCTTTTTCTTTTTCGCCAGTTTTTAAAATGATATGATAACCAAACTTAGTTTTAACCGGTTCTTTAGTATACTCATTAAGTTTTAACTTATAAGCAGCAGTTTCAAATTCTTCAACCATATCACCAGTATTGAAGTAGCCAAGATCTCCACCTTTGCTAGCATTTGAGCTATCACTTGAGTATTCTTTAGCAAGCTTAGCAAAATCAGCACCGTCATTAAGTTTCTTAATAACTTCTTTAGCTTTGTTTAATGCTTCTTCTTCAGCTTTCTTCTTTTCATCATCACTCATTTTATCAGTAGTGTTTGGTGAAATTAAAATATGACTACAAGAAATATCTCCAACTGTCTTTTCTTTATAATACTTTTCAATTTCTTTATCAGTAATGCTTTCTTTAGCATAATCATCAACTGCTAAATCACGATAGTAACTTAGTTTAAGCGTTTCTTTAAAATCTTTTATAGAACTAATTCCATAATAAGTATTTAATGCTTTTAGTAGAGCACTTTCATCATACTTACCATTATCATCAACATAGTAAGTTTTAATTTGTTCTAGTTGTTTTTCTGCACTCTTTTCAGCTTCACTAGTCTTATCGGCATACTTTTCACTAAATATCTTAGTATCAACCATATCAATTAAATTAGATAAAGCATAATTAACTTTGATCTTCTCATAAAGATTTGTAGCACTAATATTTAAGCCTTCCTTTTCAAAAGTAACAACTGCTTGGTCGCCATCTTTCATTACAGGAACTTTACCACATCCAGTAGCAAATCCAAGTATTACTAAAGCCATTATAATTTTCTTCTTCATAAATCCTCCTAGTTATCTATTATACACGCCCTTAAACTAAAATACAACAGAATTAGGTCTTTAAAATTAAATTCAAAATAAGAACACAATTAAGACTTTTCGCGTACAATAAAGTGAGTAATGAAAAGGAGGGAGACTATGAACGGTTGTTGTGGAAATAACAATTACGGAATAAGCGGAGCAGCTTTCATTTTAGTATTATTTATTCTATTAGTAATTATTGTAGGTGCCGCAGTTATTTAAGTAAAGGAGGTTACTATGTGCAAAAATAATGAAAACCAAGGATATGCAAGCGAAGCATTTATTGTTTTAGTCTTATTTATTCTTTTAGCAATAATCCTTGGAGCAGTTTTCATCTAATAAAGAGCTTTGCCTCTTTTTTTAGTGGACTTTTTTTAATAAGTTTAGTAAAATTATTTGTAGAATAGGTGTGGTAATAATGTTTGGAAAAATTAAGTCTATTGAGGCCAATTATGTTGTGGTTGAAAATACTAGTGAAAAATTAGAAGTTAACTACTTAAACTATCATGTAGTATTCCCAGAAAAAAATAGAGGAGTAGTAGGTGAAATAGTTGGTATAGATGAAAATGAAATTAAGATCTTTTTAGTTGGGGAAATTAGAAATGGTGTATTTACTTCAGGTGTTCTTAAAAAGCCTCACTTCTCATCAGTTCCAAGATTAGTATATAAAAATGAAGCAGAATTATTTTTAGGGTGCCAGGAAGGAAAGAAATGTGTATATATTGGTAAATCTAATACGTATGAGGGATTTAATATTTGTGCTGATTTAAATGCTTTTTTTGCTAATCACTTTGCAATTATTGGAAACACTGGCTCAGGTAAATCATGTGGTGTAGCAAGAATTCTTCAAAATCTTTACGGAAATAAAGAAACAATGCCAGTAAACTCACATATTGTATTATTTGATGTTTACGGAGAATATAAACATGCTTTATCACACTTAAATGATATTGATGGAATGGGTTATAAAAACTTAACATCTAAATTAGACTTAAGTGACGGTGAAATAATAAATATCCCAGCATACTTCCTAGAAGTAGATGACTTAGCTCTTTTATTACATGTAACAAATTCTTCATCACTACCAATCTTAGAAAAAGCCATTAAACTAGTATATATTTTCAAGAGCCAAGATGAAAAAATGATTTCTTATAAAAATGATATTATCGCATCATGCTTGCTAGACATCCTATCAAGCGGCCGTAATAGTACTCAAATAAGAGACCAAGTTCTTGCAATTCTTTCAAGATACAACACAGAAGCCTTAAACGCTGATACTGAAATCTATCAACCTGGTTACTCAAGAACAATCCGTCAGTGCCTAAACATTGATAATCAAGGCAAAATGAATGCGGTTCAGTCAGTAGTAGACTTCTTAGAAAAATACCAAAAACTAGATTTAAGTTCTCTAGAAGTATCCAAAGACATTGCTTATAGTTTAGATGACCTTTATTATGCTCTGGAGTTTGCTCTAATAAGTGAAGGAGTTCTAAAAAGTGATAAAGCATATGATGAATATAACGAATTAAAAGTAAGACTACAACAAATAATTAATAGTGAAAACAAAAAATTCTTCGAAGTAGGCGAGACGAGAATAACAAAAGATACCTATATAAGAAATCTCTTTAATAATCATCAAGGTAGATTCCAAATTATTAATATGAACTTAAATTATATAGATGAACGCTTTGCTAAAACTTTAACTAAAATCTTTGCTAAAATGTTCTTTGACTTTGCAACCGAACTAGAAGAAAGAGCAAGCTACCCAATTCACATAATTTTAGAAGAAGCACATAGATATGTTCAAAATGATAATGACATAAATGTACTAGGATATAACATCTTTGATCGCATTACTAAAGAAGGAAGAAAATATGGTGTTATTCTAGGCCTTATTACTCAAAGACCAAGTGAGTTATCAAATACTGCATTATCACAATGCTCTAACTTTATCGCTTTCAGAATGTTCCACCCAGAAGACATTAGTATAATAAAAAACATCACTAGTTCTGTAAGTGATGAAACAATTGATAAATTAAAAAATTTAACACCTGGAACAGCAATAACCTTTGGTACAGCCTTTAAAATACCATTAATATCTAAACTAGACTTACCAAACCCAATGCCAGAATCAACAAGTGTCGATATCGCATCAAGATGGTTTTAACTGAGAATCTTCTCAGTTTTTTCTTGCATAAAAAAAGTATCAAAGATTGATACTTAAGCTGCTTTCTTTAAAGTTCTTGCTTCTCTTGCTGTAAGTCTAACTTTAACTCCATTAATTTTATAAGTTTGTAAATTAGGATTTTGTTTAGTTCTTGTTCTATTTTCAGCATGAGATACTAAGTTTCCAGATAAAGGTTTTTTATTAGAAATTTTCTTTGCCATTATATTTCCTCCTTAATTCGAATTCTTTTAGATTTTATCATAAAATAAGCACTCTGTCAAACTCTTTATGGTAACTTTAAAATAAAAATGATATAATCATTTTGAAAGAGGTGATAAAGTTGGACGCAATAAGTATTAAAACTGACTATGAAGTTCTAAAAAGCCTTATTAAAATAAAAGACCTTATCACTTATGCTAAAGCAAATAACATAAACTCACTAGGTGTAATTGACAATAACTTATCATCATCTATCGAATTTTACGAAGAATGTAAAAAAAATAATATTAAACCTTTAATCGCCTTAGACGTAACAATTAATGACCATATTTATATCTATATCAAAAACTATCAAGGTTTAAAAGACCTATTTAAACTAAACACTTACTTACTAGATAACACTTTAACAATAAAAGTCTTATCAAAATATATTACAAATACTTATCTAGTAACAACTAACATTAATCTTTACAACGAACTTTCAAAAATAACTTCTAACTTATTTTTAGGTGTTAAAAATATAAGTGACGCTAAAGAAATTAAAAACAAAGTTATCTTTAATATTGCTCGCACTCTAAAAAGGGAAGATACTAAATATCTATCTTACTTAAGAGAAATAGATGGTGATTCTAAAGAAAATCTAGAACTTTATAAAAATGATTATCTAATCCCAGCAGATAACAAACACTTTACAGATTTAATAAATATTGAAATAAAAGGAGAAGAAAATCTAATTCCTCACTATGACATAAATATTAAAGACAGCTATAAATATCTAGAAGGGTTATCTGTTAAAGGTCTAACCAAAAGATTAAATGGTAATGTGCCAGATAACTATAAGCAAAGACTTATCTATGAACTATCAGTAATTAAAAAGATAGGTTTCACTGATTACTTTCTTATCGTATATGATTATGTAAAATATGCAATTACTCATAATATCCTAGTTGGCCCAGGAAGAGGTTCTGCAGCCGGTTCTCTAGTAACTTATTCTCTAGGAATAACCCAAATAGATCCAATCAAATACGATCTTCTTTTCGAGCGTTTCCTTAATCCAGGAAGAATCACCATGCCAGATATTGATATCGATTTCGATGCTGAAAAAAGAGGTGAAATGATTTCTTACGTTAAAGAAAGATATGGCGCAACTAATGCTATGCCTATAATGACATATGGTACATTTGCGTCTAAACAAGCACTACTATCTGTATCTAAAATTCTAAACATTGATATAAGTACGCTTTCACCTTTAATAGATGCCAAAAAAACTTTAAAAGAAAATCTAACAAAAGAAGTAATATCTCTTTTAAATAACAATCAAGAACTTAAAAAAGTATACTACGAAGCAACTAAAATAGAAGGCCTAAAAAAACATATCAGTACCCATGCTGCAGGCGTAGTAATCTCTAGTAAACAACTTGATGAAATAATCCCTATAATTAAAAGTGGTGATAACTACTTAACCGGATACACCATGAACTATCTTGAAAGTTTAGGTTTACTTAAAATGGACTTCCTAGCAATCAAAGATTTAACTACCATATCTAACATCCTAGAAAGCATTAACCCTAAAATAAATATTAATAAAATAAGTTTAAATGACGAAAAAGTATTTAACGCTTTTAGTAACGCTCAAACAGTTGGCATTTTCCAGTTTGAAAGTGAAGGCATGAAAAACTTCCTAAGAAGACTTAAACCAAATACTTTTACTGACCTAAGTCTAGCACTAGCTCTATATAGACCAGGTCCTATGCAAAGCATTGACTCATTTATAAATAGAAGAAATGGTAAAGAAAAAGTAACTTACATTGAAAAAGATTTAGAAAGCATCTTAAAAGAAACTTACGGCATCATCATCTATCAAGAACAAATAATGCAAATCTTTAATAAACTAGCATCATACACTTATGCTGAAGCCGACCTCATAAGAAGAGCAATCTCCAAGAAAAAAGAAGATATCATCATAAACGAAAAAGAAAAATTTATAACTAGATCAGTAAACAACGGCTATCAAAAAGAAAAGGCTGAAAAAATATATGATCTTATCATGAAGTTTGCTAGTTATGGCTTTAACAAATCTCACTCAGTAGCTTATGCTATGCTTGCTTATCAAATGATGTACTTAAAAATAAATTATCCAAAAGAATTTTATGCATCTCTTCTAACCATCAATATAAATACAACCAAAACAAAAGAATATATTGATGAAGCCAAAACACTAGGCCTAAAAATCCTAAAGCCAGACATAAACAAAAGCACTGATGCATACACCTTTGAAGAGGATGGTATTAGAATGCCTTTAACAATTATTAAAAACATTGGCCCAGTTGCTATCAAAGAAATAACTGAAGAAAGAAAAAAAAGCGAGTTCACTGACTTTACAGACTTCGTATCAAGAATCTATAATAAAGGCATAAATACTAAAACAATCGAAAATCTAATTTATGCAGGGGTCTTTGATGAAATGGGTGAAACTAGAAATACACTTTTAGCAAGTCTTAAAAACGTTTTAATTTACGCTGAACTTGTAAGTGGAGTAGGCGATGCTCTCGTATCAAAACCAGAACTAATCAAAACAGAAGAACTACCACTAAATGAACTAATGCAAAAAGAAATTGAACTATTTGGCTTTTATGTAAGCAATCATCCAGCAAGCAAATATAACTGTGTGAAGTTTAATAACATTAAAGAATACTTTGATAAAAACATTGAAACAGTAGGGCTCCTTGAAAAAATAAAAACAATCAAAACCAAAAAAGGTGACACCATGGCCTTCCTAGATCTAACTGATGAAACAGGAACTATATCTGCAACCATCTTTCCAAACAGAATTATCTATATTAACCAAATCAAAACTGGCGACCTTTTAAAAATCTATGGTCACGTCGAGAAAAGACTAGATAGATATCAAATAATAATTAATAAAATAGAAATTATAAAAATATAGCATAGAAAAAGATAAACTATAGACTTTTAACAAGTATTTTAGTAAAATTGATATTAGGGTGGATTTATGAATAATATAATAGTGCCTAATCATATCGGAATCATCATGGATGGTAACCGAAGATGGGCAAAAGAAAAAAAGAAAAAAACAATCGAAGGACATTTAGCAGGAGCAAACAGAATCATCAGCCTAGCAAAATACATCTTTGATAAAGGGGTTAAATACTTAAGCATTTATGCATTTTCAACCGAAAACTTTAACCGAAGTGCTGAAGAAGTTAGCTACCTAATGGGCTTAATAATAAAATTCTTTAATGAAAGAGTAAACGAACTTCATGACTACAATATCAAAATAGTCGTGTCTGGCTTAAGAGATAACCTAAGCAAAGAAGTCCTAAAATGTATTGACAACGTTGTCGATTTAACCAAAGACAACACCGGTGGTGTTCTAAATGTATGCCTTAACTATGGTGGCAGAAGAGAAATAGTTGATGCCGTAAATAAAATAAAAGAAGCAAATGTAAATATAACAGAAGAAACCTTTGGTAAGTACTTATATAATGACTTGCCAGACTTAGACTACGTTATCAGAACTAGTGGCGAAGAGCGAATCTCAAACTTCATGTTATGGCAAATAAGTTATGCTGAATTTTACTTTCCAAAAGTATACTTTCCCGACTTTGATGAAAAAGAATTTGATAAAGCCCTAGAAATATATAATAATAGAAATAGAAGATTTGGAGGAAATTAAAATGAAAAAAAGAATAATTAGTGCTGCTATTATGATAGCAATCATCTTACCCTTAGTAATAATTGGTAAAATACCATTTGCAATCTTTGTGGGATTAGTAAGTGTTATGGCTTTTAAAGAAATGAGTGATTTATACGATTACCCATTACCAGTAAAGATAACTGGCTTTCTTGCCCTTATAACGCTAGTATATAGTAACTTTGATGCTAACAATATCTTCCTAGGTTTAAATTATAGCATCATCGGAATAGTTATACTTTTAGTACTAACTCCAATTGTTTTTTACCAAATAAAAGGAAAATACTCAACAGAAGATGCTTTTAAAATGCTAGGATTTATTCTTCTAATTGGCTTAGGTCTTAACTACTTTATTCTAATTAGGGCATACAGCCTAAAATACTTCATGCTAATGGTACTAACCCCAATAATCACTGACACATTTGCATACGTTGGTGGAAGCCTTATTGGTAAGCACAAAGTAACAAAACTAAGTCCAAACAAAAGCTGGGAAGGTTACATAGTAGGCTCTTTAATGGGAACATTTATGATGAGCATGTATTACTTTAGTTTCATAAACCCACAAGGCAAACTTCTGCAAGTAATCCTAATAATTTTCCTAATGACAGTTGTTGGACAAATAGGTGACTTATTCTTTAGTGCAATTAAAAGAAAACACAACATCAAAGACTTTAGTAATCTAATTCCAGGTCATGGTGGTGTATTAGATAGACTTGATAGTCTAATCTTTGTTGCTATTATATTTATGATATTTATAGAAAGGTTATAGGTAAAAATGACAATAATCGTATTAATTTTAATTTTAGGAGTACTTGTATTCGTTCATGAACTAGGACACTTTATCGCAGCAAAAATGATTGGCGTTTATGTTCACGAATTTGCAATCGGAATGGGGCCAAGAATTTTCTCATTCAAAAGAAAAAATAAAAAAGATCCAACATTATATTCAGTAAGACTACTTCCAATTGGTGGTTTCTGTGCAATGGCCGGTGAAAATGAAGAGGATGCTACCGACTTAAAACTTAAAAAGAACCAGTACATGTGCAACAGAAGTAAATGGGAAAGATTCTTAATCCTTATTGCTGGTGTTACAAATAATATCATCCTTGCTCTTATTATTTTATTCTTCCAAGGACTAATTTGGGGTAGCACAGAACAAAAATCAATTGTAGGTAACGCTCCAGAAGGATACCCAGTAAGCGAAGCCGGTATCGAAGTCGGAGATGTAGTAACTAAAGTAAATGGATATAAAGTAAATACCTGGGATAAACTTACAATAGTCCTAAACCTAAAACATAAAGAAGATACATACACATTCACTGTAAAAAAACAAAATGGCGATATTAAAGAATACAAGATAACACCAAAAACCGTAAAAGCTGAAGACGGAACAGAAACAAAAGTCTTCGGTATCGGAGCAAGTTCCGAAGTTCATAAAGGCTTCTTTAACGCTATCAAATATTCATTTGTTAAACTAGGCTCAATCGTATCAAGTATGTGGCTAACACTTGCATCACTATTTACTGGTAAACTATCACTAAATAACCTAGCAGGACCAGTTGGAATGTACTCTATAGTAGGTGAAACTATGAAGGTAGGATTAGTAAACGTTCTATACTTTACTGCTTACTTAAGCATCAACCTAGCAGTAATTAACGCCTTGCCATTCCCAGCGTTTGATGGTGGCAGAGTATTCTTCATTTTAATTGAATGGATTAGAGGAAAGAAAATAGACCAAAAAGTTGAAGGATACATTCACATGATTGGCTTTGCCTTACTAATGCTTCTAATGCTTTACATAACATTCCAAGATATCTTAAGACTTTTTAAATAAAATTTGCATTTTTTGAAGAGTTTTGTTATATTATATTTATAGAATAAAAAGGTGATATAAAATGAAATTTTTAGACAAATTAAATAATGTACTTGATAAACTATACACAAATCAAGAATCAATGATTTACTTCTACATAGCACTAGGAGCTTTAGCAGCAATTCTTATCCTGCTTATTATTATAACTAGTATAAGAATCAAGAAAACACAAAAGAAAATAAACAAAAGTGATGAAGTTGTAGTTGAAACTGGTACTCCTAAAACAGAAGAAACTCCAGAAGTAAAATTAGAAACTACTGAAGTAAAAAAAGAAGAACCAGTAATAAATGAAGTACCAACTACCGAACCTATTAAAGAAGAAATAAAAGAGGAAGAACCTGCATATAAATCTGAAGTAACCATTAAACAAGAAGAAACACCTACCGAAGTTCAAACTGAAAATACAGTAGAACCTGTAATAGAACCAGTTATTGAACCTGTGGTTGAAACAGTTAAAGAAGAGCCAGTAGTTCCTGTAACTGAAGAACTTCCAGAAATAGAACTACCTAAAATAACTGAAACTAGTGAAGACGAAATAAGTAAATTAATTAATAGTAATGAGGAACCAGAAGTAATAACTGATGCTCCAATATCTGATCTTCCAATCGAAGAGCCAAAACCAGAAGAACCCAAATTAGAACAAACTCAAACACTAGATGATTTAAGAAATAGACTAAATAATATAAGACATAAATAAGCCGAAAGGCTTTTTTTCTTGGCAAAAATTTAAGAAAATGTGTCATAGAATATAAAAGCGCAAAAATTAACTAGACACGGGGGGGGGTTGTTATATAATATCTATAGAAAGTAGAGGTTGAAATATGAACCAGAGACTCTATAGATATAAAAAAAGAATGTTAATTTTATGTATA
>ENA-ORMN01003489-ORMN01003489.1-human-gut-metagenome-genome-assembly--contig:-NODE-3489-length-12295-cov-15.437827_pt1 | contig 12295 bp, 7 predicted proteins | sample MGYA00242102_ERZ508993 | MGnify/ENA primary metagenome ERZ508993 (study PRJEB26280, sample SAMEA2338770) | human gut metagenome | biome: human gut; feature: human-associated habitat; material: faeces... | reverse complement strand
TCCAACAGGGGGAGCCATCTCAGAAGCCTTGAGCCTCAACGGGTTCAGGGCTTTTTCTTTTTTTAAAACACCTCGAAATCTCCGTGTGTCTAACATTTTGTCTAACGCCTGTCTAACACTTTTTAGTTCTTTAATATGAATATTTCACGCTCTAAGAGATTAATCTTTTAATACATAATAAACTAATCGACTATTTACAACCTAATGTACTTATTATAATGTCTAATGAGCTAATAAGGCAGACAGTGCTATCTGGTACGAATATTCGTAATGATTTTCGTAAAACAGCGAAACCTGAGCCGGCATATATGTTCACTTGCTGATCTGCGCATTCGATTGTTGCCACTGCTTTTTATAAGCGGTGGCAATTTTGTTTTTATACTTTTCGAGTAAAATATTAGAAAAAACTCGGAGGTAAACGCGATGAAAGAACGAGTTATTACGGCAAAAATAATTGCTGAATTCAAAAAATATCTTGTATTGGGGGAAAGAAGTGCGGCAACGATTGAGAAATATATCCGCGATGTGAAAGCGTTTGCAGTGTATGCCAAAGACGGTGAAATCACAAAAGAAACGGTGATTGCATACAAGAAATATTTGCAGGCAGGTTACGCCGTGCGGAGCGTCAATTCCATGCTTGCAAGCTTAAACAGTCTGTTTGCGTTTTTGGGCTGGCACGGTTTAAAGGTGAAATCACTAAAACTTCAGCAACAGGTTTTCTGCCCCGAGGAAAGGGAACTGACCAAAACCGAGTACAAAAGACTGTGCCTGGCGGCGGAACGCAGACAGAGTAAACGACTGAGTCTTGTTCTGCAAACAATTTGCGGGACAGGCATTCGCGTCGGCGAGCTGCAATACATAACCGTTGAAGCGGCAAAACGCGGCAAGGCGGTTGTTAATTGCAAGGCGAAAACCCGAACGGTTTTTATAGTAAAAGAGCTGAAACAAAAACTGCTCCGTTACGCGGCGGAGCAGAATATTAAAGACGGCATGATTTTTATAACGCGAACGGGAAAACCGATAAGCCGCACAAACATTTGGCGCGAGATGAAAGCTCTGTGCGGGGAGGCAAACGTCAACCCAGAAAAGGTCTTTCCGCATAACCTGCGCCACCTTTTCGCGCGGGTGTTTTACGGCATAGAAAAGGATATCGCCAAGCTTGCCGACATCCTCGGACACAGCAGCATTGATACGACGCGAATTTATATTATATCTACCGGCACCGAGCATCGCCGCCGCATGGAAAATATGCACTTAATAATATAAAAACCACTCGAGACGGCGGATGAGACATAATCATTATTATGTTGTAAAAAAATCCGACATAGGCTTATAGCAAGCCCAACTTTACCATAATCATAGCAAGAAAAATCCAAAAAAGCAAGTCGTTTTAACGGATAGTGCAAAATCGTTCGGAAAATTGTCGACTTGAAAATTGTCGACTTTAAAGCATATAAATCCAAGCCCATTTTAAAATTTTAGAATGAGCTTGTGTCGGTCTGCACTTTTATATGTTCCCGCAAGCAAAAAAATCCGCGAATGTTCTCGAGAGACTTAACCGACAAAGCGTATCCGCATTTTCTTACAACATAATAATGATTATGACATTAGGGAGGGCGTAACGGTACTTCGCAGAGGCGATTTATTGCCGGGTCTGTCGAGCAATCAAAGAGACAAAAAACGGACAGTATATAGGTATATGACATTTGTAGAAAGACACATTGAAAAATCACAAAAAGGAGAGATGATTACTTTATGAGTAACATTGCTGAAATTATCAAGTACGAGGGTGACAACAGCACCTTCATTTGGAAGCATCCCTGCGAGGATTTTAACAGCCTGACACAGCTCATCGTTCACGAGTCGCAGGAAGCGATTTTCTTCATGAACGGTCAGGCGCTGGATCTGTTCGGACCCGGTCGTTATACACTGGAAACCGAGAATATCCCGAAAATCGGAAAGGTGCTCAACAGAACGACCGGCGACAAAACCCCGTTCCATTGCGAGGTATATTTTATCAACAAAGCCGAGCAGATGGCTATCAAGTGGGGTACGGACTCGAAGGTGCAGTATGTCGATCCCACTTACGGATTTCCGATTTCCATCGGTGCGTCGGGCGAAATGAGCCTTCGCGCGGAGGACAGCCGCAAGCTTCTCGTTAAGCTTGTGGGAACGGAAAACTATCTCGGTCAGCAGCAGCTTATCGGCTTTTTCCGCGCATTTTTAATGACCAGGGTCAAGACCTACATTGCCCAGGTGATTAAAGCGAATGCCATCAACATCTTTGAAATCGACGAAAATCTGACGGCATTCTCCGAGAATATACATAAACTGCTTATTCCGGATTTTGCCGATTACGGTATTGCTTTAGAGCGCTTCTTTGTTACGAATATTGTCAAGCCGGACGGCGACAGACAGTATGAGAAGTTCAAGGAGCTGCATTTTCGCCAGTATGCTGACATTGCCGAGGCGACGCTCCGCCAGAAGACGGATCTCATCTATGCGCAGACAGAGGCGCAGAAGGTGGTCATCGATTCTCAGGCTCAGGCCACAAAGCGAGCCCAGGAGGGCTATACATATGCGCAGGAGCGCGGCTTCGATGTGGCGGCAAAGGTGGCGCAGAACGAGGCGGTCGGTCAGTTCACCAATATGGGTGTCGGACTCGGCACCATGGCGGGTGTCGGCGGCGCAGTAGGCGGCGTTGTGGGCAATGCGGTAGGCGGTGCGCTGCAGGCTGCATCCGAGCCCGCTCAGCCCGTTCAGCCTGCTCAGACGACCGATGATATGGCGGCGTTCAAGGCGAAAGTGGAAAAGCTCGGTATGATGAAAGAGGCCGGGCTGATAACCGAAGAGGAGTTTGCCGCCATGAGAGCGGAGCTTCTCAAGAACATTCTGTAACGGGGGACTGAAAAATGAAAAAGAATTTCAAATCATATGCGATTATCTGGGCTGTTTTGCTCGCGGTATTTAATATTGTTGTATTTTTGGCGCGTCCCGTTATCCCGGGATATGTTGTCAGTTATGACGTGCGATTCTGGATCGCGTGGGTGTTTATAATAGCCTCGTTTGCAGCCAATCTTCTGTGCGCAAACAAGGCGTTTAAGGCGGAGAACCTTGAAAAGCTGTTTTACAAGGTGCCGCTGATTACCGTCAGCTATACCGGTCTTATAGCCATGCTCGTTTTGGGTGGCGCACTGATGCTGATTCCCAACTGCCCGGTGTGGATTGCCGCCGTTGTCTGCGCGGTTGCCGCCGCATTTACTGCGATAGCCGTCGTAAAAGCGGACTGGGCGGGCGACGCAGTCGGCGAGGTTCACGAAAAAGTGAAAACGCAGACGCAGTTCATAAAGCTTCTGACTGTTGACGCAGAGAGTTTACTCGACCGCGCCAAAAGCGACGCCGTGAAAACGGAATGCAAAAAGGTATATGAAGCCGTTCGTTATTCCGACCCGATGTCAAATGACGCTCTTTCCGTGATTGAGGCAAAAATTACAGTGAAAATGGATGAGCTGTCCTCTGCCGTCGGTGCCGATGATGCAGCGAAAGCGAAAGAAATCGCGGACGAATTGGTTATCCTTGTCGGTGACAGAAACAAGAAGTGTAGGGCGCTCAAGTGAAAATGTTTTAGTGATAAATCGCTGTTAAAGATGTCTATAGCATAAAAATAAATAAAAAGGAAGGGCAAAAAATGAAACGATTAACTTGTGAAATGTGCGGAGGAACAGACCTTATTAAGCAGGACGGAGTGTTTGTTTGCCAAAATTGCGGAATGAAATATTCCGTGGAAGATGCAAAGAAGATGATGATAGAGGGAACGGTTGATGTTAAGGGTACCGTTAAGGTCGATACATCTGGCGAGTTAGAGAACTTGTATCAAATCGCTCGCAGAGCAAAGGATGACAATAACGGAGAAAATGCAGCGAAATATTATGATATGATTCTTCTCAAGGATCCTACCAGCTGGGAAGCGTCTTTTTATGTTGTATATTTCAAAGCATTGGAATGTAAGATTGCTCAGATTCGGTCGGCGGCTATTTCTGTAAGTAATTGTGAGAAAAATGTTCTGATGTTAATCAGAGATAATGTTCCGGAGGACGAGCAAGCGGATGCGGTAAAAGAAGTTATGCTCCGCAGTTTACTTATTGCTAATATGTTGGCAAATGGGGCTAAGAGTCATTACGACGAAATCAGCCCTGATATCAAGAACGACTATATACAAGAGTATGTTAATAATGTGTGTGCGGCAAGAGATATCATGTATACTTGCGGAACACAGATTGATAGCATTTTTCAAGAAAACACTGAAATCGGAAAGTTAGCTGCGGATGCGTGGAAGTCCGGTATTGAAATACATACTCGAGTTCTGTCATATTTTGCGGATAAAAGTGCAAATGAAGAGATTATAATGTCCTATGTAAAGAAAATAGGAAAATATGATTCTGAGTATACTGAGAATTATATAAATTCGAAACAGAAGAAAATACTCGAGGACGAACTTGCGATATTGAAAGAGGACCTTATCAAAACCGAGAAAGACTCTCCGATGTCTAAAAGCGATATGGCTATACGTAGTATAGTGATGGGTGTAGGAGCAAGTCTTGTTCTTACGATATATATGATCGTTTCTTCTACTGACTCAATTCTCGATACTATGCTAACGGGATTGATGGTCGCATTACTGATGCCAGGATTGTTTTTTATTGTGTTGCTTATAATTAATGCAGGAAAATCGTCAAAGCAAAAGGAAAATCAGGAAAAGATTGCAAGTTTAAAATCTCAAATCGAAGCCAAGCAGGCAGAAATCGATAACCTGAAAATGTGATGTGTTTTTTAGCGAGGCTTCATTATGAACATAACCTTTTTGTTTGGCTCGGGCGCCGACACAGACTGTTGCAAAGACATGCCGTCAGGCGGTGAGTTTTCACGAATCCTGATTTCGGATAGCTATAAAGACGCAAGAAATAAGCTGCTGGGCAAAAATTCTTCACAATGTAAAGTGCTGCATCACAACAGCACAAAAATATATTTCCAAACGATTTATGAGAAGCAAGAAGCAGCAAAAGAAGCATTTGAAGAAGATATTAAATGCTATGTGGATGCCTATCAAAATAATGAAACAAAAAATTATAGTAATAAGGCAAAGGACTGGTATAAGCTTCTCGAAAAAGAGAATATTCAGGACGAAGCAGAAGAAAAAATTAAAAATTTCTTTCTTGAAAACGCAGTGTTTTTTGACACCTTGGACGGGCGTTTTAATTCGTTGCGCCATTATGACGATTCAAAAATAGCCAATCAAGTAAAAACTGCATACACCATAGTATTTTGGGCAATGTTAAAGTCACTTTATTCTGATATAGATAAGGATGCAAAAAAAGCTTATGGTATTGACATGAATGAAGGTTTTGCTGCGATTTTTGAATTGCTTTTAAAATCGGCGCCCGATTGTAAATGCGACGATGCTAAGGACACTGTTTATAAACAACTTTCCGAGTTTCTTAAAAGCTCGGACAATAAAAATTTTGTTGCAACAACAAATTATACAGATCTTATTTGCCAAGATATGTCATGCTCGGATATAATATACTTGCATGGCAAGCTGACTTGGTTTGAAGATTTGAGAAAATTGACAGTGTATGATATCACGACTGATGAGAGAACGGAAGCTGAGGAAGCGGCAAAACGGAACGAGCTTATTCCATTTATTCTCATTACAAGCGGCGTTAAACCATTGATATGCACGAAGCAGATTCGGGAATTTTCAAAGTTTATAACTTGCTTGGAAGAATCAGATGAACTTTGTATTTTGGGATATCGTTTTAATAATGAAGACAATCATATAAATGCCATTATAAGTGATTGGCTGAGAAAAGAAAAACACAGAAAACTGATATGCTTTAATTTTGATAAAAAAACAGACTTTAGCTCTATGAAATGGACAACGGAAATAGAAGTGGAAAGATATTGCGAAGATGATGATTCAAATGAGTTTGAGAATAGTGAGTTACTGTTAGAAAGCTGCTTGAAATCCGATGCACAGATAATTGATATAGAAACAAATAAACACAACAGCCGTAATTTGTTCGGAAAATACTTGAAAATGCGACAGAACAGATCCAATTAATTTCTATCACCACCAACACAAACCCCCGAGTGGAGCGCATACGCTCCGGCTCGGCGCTCTTTTTTGTTGTCATCAGTATGCTATGCAGGAGACTCTGCCGCTGAAATCGCTGACATATATTCTGTCGCCTTCGACGGCGGGGGAGCCGAATATCGGCGCGCCCGTGTCGAGCGTTTTCAGCGTTTCTCCGTCGGGGGAGACGGTGAATATTTTTCCGCTTGAGGCGGCTATAAGAATGTTGCCGTCCTTTGTGAGCACGGGCGAGGCTTCGACCGTCTGCGCCTCTCCGCTATGTGGATCACTATAGACGGCTAAACCGATTTTGCTATCCGCTCGGCGCGGTGACAATGTATTTTATCGGAGCTTCCGATAATCAATTTTCACAAACAGGAGAATAACCATGTCAATCTTCAAATGTAAAATGTGCGGCGGCACAATAGAATTTAACCCCGGGGATACCGTCGGCGTGTGCGACTCGTGCGGCACAAAGCAGACCCTGCCGCGTCTGGACGACGACAGAAAAGCAAATCTCTATGACCGTGCGAACCATTTTCGCCGCAACAACGATTTCGACAAGGCGGCGGGAATCTATGAGCAGATACTCAACGAGGACAACACCGACGCCGAGGCGTATTGGTCGCTCGTTCTCTGCCACTACGGAATCGAATATGTGGAAGACCCGCAGAGCCGCAAGCGTATTCCCACCGTGAACCGCGCTCAGTTCACATCGATTTTCGATGACGATAACTACAAGTCCGCTCTGCACTATGCAGACGGCTATCAAAAAGAGCTTTATGAGGATGAGGCTAAGGCGATAAACGAGATTCAAAAGGGGATTCTTGCGATTTCGCAAAAAGAAGAGCCTTTCGATGTGTTCATCTGCTACAAAGAGACCGATAACAGCGGCAGAAGAACACAGGACAGCGTCCTTGCAAATGACCTTTATCATCAGCTCACGCAGGAGGGCTTCAAGGTGTTCTTCTCGCGCATCACGCTTGAGGACAAGCTCGGCACGGCCTACGAGCCTTACATATTCGCCGCTCTCAACAGCGCCAAGGTCATGGTAGTGCTCGGCACAAAGCCCGAGTATTTCAACGCCGTGTGGGTGAAAAACGAGTGGTCGAGATATCTTTCGCTCGTCAAGAACAGCAACGGCAAAAAGATGCTCATTCCCGCATATAAGGACATGGATCCCTACGACCTGCCGGAGGAATTTTCGCACCTACAGGCGCAGGATATGTCAAAGCTCGGCTTCATGCAGGATCTTATCCGCGGCATTAAGAAGATTGTTTCTGCCGGTGCGCCCAAGGCGGAGGTCAAAGAGACGGTTGCTGTCGGCGGCAATGTAAACGTAGAGCCGCTTTTGGAGCGAGCTTTCATGTTCCTCGAGGACGGCGACTGGGGCGAGGCGAACGAATACTGCGAAAAGGTGCTGGATCAGGATCCGAAGAACGCGCGGGCGTACTTGGGCAAGCTCATGGCGGAGTGTCGTGCGTGCCGCTTGGAGGACTTGCAAAATTGCAGACAACCGTTTGACGGCAGCGGCAACTATAATAAAATCCTGCGCTTTGCCGAGCCGAAGCTGATTGAAACATTGAAAGGCTATATCGCCCATATCAATGAGCGCAACGAAAATGCCCGCTTAACGGGGATCTATAACAGAGCGGTCAGCGCGATGAACGAAGCAAACAGCGAGCATGGTTATAAAGCCGCGGCGGAGATATTCAAAACGGTTCCCGGCTTCAAGGACGCGGATTCCCTTGTTGAGAAGTGTCTTGATAATGCGGAGACTTGCCGCAAAGTCGCTTTTTACAATTCGGCTTGTTCTCAAATGAGCCAAAACACAATAATCGGTTACAAATCAGCAATCAGAAGGCTTGAAAGCATCTCCGGCTGGAAAGATGCCGACGAGCAGATTTACGCTTGCCAAAAGAAGATAGAAGAACTCAAGGCCAAAGAGGAAGCCGAACGACTGGAAGCAGAGCGTAAAGCGGAAGCCGAACGTTTGGAGCGCGAGCGCAAAGCGGAAGAACATCGCATTGCAGTCGAAAAAATGAAAAAGAAAGCTAAAAAAGTTTTCATAGCGATAGCGTCTGTTGCGTGTGTTTGCGCGGTTTTTCTAATTTTGTTGAAAACAGTCATTATACCGCAATATAAACTTAATAAAGCAACGCAGCTAATTGATTCCGGAGATTATAAAGCGGCAGCTATGCTCTTAAACGGTCTTTCATATAGAGACAGTGACGAGAAGTTTCAAATTGTAAAACAAGCATTGATAAAGAATGCAAAGGTTGGAGATATCGTATATTTCGGCACTTACGAGCAGGATAACAAGACTTCCAACGGCAAAGAGAATATTGAGTGGCTGGTTTTGGCAAAAGAAAAGAACAGGGTTCTTGTTATAAGCGATAAGGCACTCGACTATCAGAAGTACAATTCATCTGAAACAAGTGTAACTTGGGAGACTTGTACACTTCGCAAATGGCTGAACAACGATTTTATTAACGCTGCATTTTCTGACGATGAAAAGGCAATGATTCCTACGGTAACGGTATCGGCAGACAAGAATCCGGAACATGACACCGACCCCGGGAATGCGACCAAAGACAGAGTATTTCTCCTGAGCTTTGTCGAAGCAGAAAAATATTTCACTTCCGATGAAGCGAGAATGTGTGTGCCTACCGAATATGCCATACCAAACGGAGCATGGACAAGTGACAGCTATACCAAAGGTGGCAAAGCCACCTGCTGGTGGTGGCTGCGGTCGCCCGGCGACGGTCAGACTCATGCAGCCGGTGTCAAAAATAGCGGCGACATCAGCGAGAGCGGCGGCTATGTCAACTATTACTTTGCCGTCCGTCCCGCTATGTGGATCACTATAGACGGCTAAACCGATTTTGCTATCCGCTCGGCGCAGTGACAATGTATTTTATCGGAGCTTCCGATAATCAATTTTCACAAGTAGGAGAATAACCATGTCAATCTTCAAATGTAAAATGTGCGGCGGCACAATAGAATTTAACCCCGGGGATACCGTCGGCGTGTGCGACTCGTGCGGCACAAAGCAGACCCTGCCAACGACAAACGACGAAATCATAACCAACTTACATAATCGCGCAAACACGCTCAGATTAAAATGCGAGTTTGATAAAGCGGAAGAAATCTACAACAAGATACTCGAGAAAAATCCCGATGATGCCGAAGCGCATTGGGGCATCATTCTCTGCAAATACGGCATTGAATATGTCGAAGACCCCAAAACCTACAACCGAGTTCCGACTTGCCACCGTACCTCTTTTGACGCAATACTTGCGGATGAGGATTACAAAGCGGCGCTCGCAAACGGCGACGGCGCTCAGCGCGAGCTGTACGAGGAGGAAGCGAAGAAGATCGACCGCATCCAAAAGGATATTCTCAGCATAGTTCATAACGAGAAGCCGTTCGATGTGTTTATCTGCTACAAGGAGACGGACGAAAACGGCAACAGAACACAGGACAGCGTCATCGCCAACGATATCTATCATCAGCTCACGCAGGAGGGCTTTAAGGTTTTCTATGCCGCCATTACTCTCGAGGATAAAGTCGGGCAGGAATACGAGCCGTATATTTTCGCCGCGCTCAACAGCGCTAAGGTCATGCTTGTTGTGGGGTCTAAGCCGGAGTATTTCACTGCGGTGTGGGTAAAGAACGAGTGGTCAAGATTTTTGAAGCTGATCAAAACCGACCGCTCGAAGCTGCTGATTCCCTGCTATCGCAACATGGATGCCTATGAATTGCCGGAGGAATTCGCTCATTTGCAGGCGCAGGATATGAGCAAAATCGGCTTCATAAACGATTTGGTGCGCGGCATCAGAAAGGTGGTTGCCGATACCGATTCTCAGGAAAAGACCGTGCGGGAATCCGTTGCCGTGAACAGCGGCAACGCGAACGAGGAGTCTCTGCTCAAACGCGCATTTATGTTCCTCGAGGACAGCGATTGGGACTCCGCTGACGAATACTGCGAAAAGGTTCTGGATATCGATCCCGAAAACGCGCGGGCGTATCTCGGCAAGCTCATGGCGGAGTGCCGTGCGTGCCGCCTGGAGGACTTGCAGAACTGCGAGCAGCCGTTTGACGACAGCGGCAACTATAATAAAGTTTTGCGCTTTGCCGATTCGAAGCTGATTGAAACATTGAAAGGCTATATTGCCCATATCAACGAGCGCAACGAGAATGCCTGTTTAACAGGGATTTATAACGGAGCAGTCAACGCAATGAACTCAGCAAACAGCGAAGGTGAATACAAAGCCGCGGCAAAGATTTTTAAATCGATTCCCGGCTTCAAGGATGCCGATAACCTTGTTGAGAAGTGTCTTGATAAAGCAGAGGTTTGCCGCAAAGACGCTCTTTACAATTCGGCTCGTTCTCAGATGACCGGAAATATAATACGCAATTACGAATCGGCAATCAGAATGCTTGAAAGCATCTCCGGCTGGAAAGATGCCGACGAGCAGATTTACGCTTGCCAAAAGAAGATAGAAGAACTCAAGGCAAAACAGGAAGCCGACCGTTTGGAGCGCGAACGCATAGAGGAAAAACACCGCATTGCTGCCGAGAAAGCAAAGAAGAAGATAAAGAAAATCATCACCATCACAGCACCGATCGTCTGCGTTTTAATTGTTTTTCTTATTTTGCTGAAAACCGTCATTATACCGCAATATAAACTTAATAAAGCAACGCAGCTAATTGATTCCGGCGATTACGATTCGGCATATGAGCTACTTGAAGAAATCGGCGACAATGAAACGATAGCCTCCAACAAATATGACAGGGCTATTAGGTATATCAACTCCGGCAATTACAAGGCGGCGTATATGCTCTTGGACGGCCTTTCATATAAAGACAGTGCTGAAAAGCTTCTGAGTATAAAACCGCAATACTATAAATTTCTATTGAAAAATTCAAAAGTTGGAGATATTGTATATTTCGGCACTTACGAGCAGGATAACGATACTTCCAACGGCAAAGAAGCAATTGAATGGATGGTGCTTGATAAAGACGGTATGTCTTTACTGCTTGTCAGCAAACAAGCTCTCGATCGCCAACAGTACAACACGTCATATACCGATGTGACATGGGAAAACTGTTCACTTCGTAAATGGATGAACGGTACATTCCTAAACAATGCTTTTAGTACTGAGGAACAGGCACAAATTCAAAATACAACTGTATCAGCTGATAATAACCCCCAATACAGCACAAATCCCGGAAACGCCACAATGGATAAAGTATTTCTGCTCAGCATCAACGAGGTGGAGAAGTATTTCAATAGTGATGAAGCAAGAAAATGTGCACCGACAGCTTATGCAAAGGCACAGAGAGCATGGACGAGCGATACTTATAAGACTCCAAGTGGCGCAGCCACTTGCTACTGGTGGCTGCGGTCGCCCGGCTTAAATCAGGGTCGTGCAGCCGATGTCAACTTTGACGGCAGCGTCTACGAGTACGGCGGCAGTGTCAACGGCGGTGACCTTGCCGTTCGCCCCGCGATGTGGATCTCTATCGACGGCTAAGTCAGGCTTTTGTGTATACCTCTGCACATAAAACAGAAAAATCGAGTGCTCATAGGGGAAAAGCCCTTGCGAGCACTCGATGCTATTTCATATAAAAAGCACCTGCAAACGCAAGTTCTTTCCGTATGGTGCGAGTGGCGATACAGAACTTTTTGAAAAACGCAGTAATATCAATGGTTTCTGGCTTTCGGGCAACAAAACTTCTTGTTTGTATCTTCATATTCAGTCCTCAAATTCAAGGCGATTGTTGAAAAACAGCCGCCTTTTTCTATACCCAAGTGAACGCCATCAAAGGTGTTGAGATTAGGGCGGAAAAACCGCTGTTTTATCCGCTGTGGGTTGCGTTTCAAAGCGGGCGTGAGTATTTTTCCATGTAGTAGGCTGCGGAGGCATATAGGCGGAGAAAACGCCGAAAATCAACACTTATCAAAATTAGAGGAAGGAGGTGCGGAAGTGGCTATATTCCGTATTGAAAAGACCAGAGATTATACGGTCATGTCGAACCATCACTTGAAAGATCGAACGCTGACTCTGAAATCCAAAGGGCTGCTGTCCATGATGCTGTCGCTCCCTGACGAGTGGAATTACACCACCAGAGGTCTTGCGGCGATCTGCCGGGAAG
>ENA-ORMN01003488-ORMN01003488.1-human-gut-metagenome-genome-assembly--contig:-NODE-3488-length-12298-cov-4.399739_pt1 | contig 12298 bp, 8 predicted proteins | sample MGYA00242102_ERZ508993 | MGnify/ENA primary metagenome ERZ508993 (study PRJEB26280, sample SAMEA2338770) | human gut metagenome | biome: human gut; feature: human-associated habitat; material: faeces... | reverse complement strand
GAAAAGCTTTCCCCATTCTTATCCTATATTTCTTATATTCAATTCCCGCACTCAATGCTGATCTCGTTGAAGAGGGTCAGCAGGTTGTCAATGCTACATCCGGCTTTTTCTTCCCCTGCCTTGTCCAGCACGATATGACCGTTGTGCATCATCAGCAGGCGGTTTCCGTACTCCACCGCATAGCGCAGGTTGTGCGTGACCATGATCGTGGTCAGGTTCATTTCCCGCACCAGCCGGTCGGTCAGCGTCATAATGACCTCTGCCGTTTTCGGGTCAAGTGCGGCGGTGTGCTCGTCAAGGAGCAGGATGTCGATCGGCGTCATGGTGCTCATCAGAAGCGAGAGCGCCTGCCGCTGACCGCCCGAAAGCAGTCCCACCGGGATATCCATTTTATCCTCCAGTCCAAGCCCCAGTCCTGCCACAAGTTCACGGAAACGCTTGTGGTTTTTCCGGTTGAGCGCCGGCGCCATGCCGTAGGAGGAGCCTTTGTTGGCGGCGATCGAAAGATTCTCGAATATAGTCATGCCCGGAACGGTTCCCACCGCCGGATTCTGAAACACTCTGCCGATTTTTGCGGCTTTTTTGTGCTCGGGAAGTTTTGTGATGTCACGCCCCTCCAGGAGCACGCTTCCGCCGTCGATCGACGTACTGCCGCTGATGATATTGAGCATGGTGGTTTTACCCGAGCCGTTGGAGCCGACGACCGAAATGAATTCCCCACGCTCCACCGAAAGCCCGAAGCCGGAAAACAGGATGGTTTCGTTGACCGTCCCCCGGTTGAAGCCCTTATCCACGTTGCGCAGTTCCAGAATGATATCGTTTTCTTGCATCTTATTCCCTCACTTTCCGGCAATTTCTTCCCGGTTGATCGGCTGTTCGGTCGGCTCCGGGTGCCGTGTGATCTTTTTGCGGATACCCGAAAGCTTTTCGTTGAAGATCAGGATCAGGGCAAACATCACTGCATTCAGCAGTTTCAGGTAGATTCCTTCTTTATCCACCAGCACCAGATAATTCAGGCACAGCGAATAAATGATAGCGCCGAAGATGACCGCCGTGCTCCCTTTCAGGCGCCGGATGTTGGAAAAGACCGCCATACCGATGATGACCGAGGCAAGCGCCAGCACGACCTTGCCACTGCCGGAGTTGTTGTCATACGAAGCGTACAGTTGGGTGTACAGGGCGCCCGAAACGGCAACCAGACCGTTTGCCAGCGCAAGACCGAGGATCTTGTAGCCGCCCGGATCCTTGCCAAGGGCGATGACCAGCTTTTCGTTGTCACCGGTGGCACGGAGCATATAGCCCATTTTGGTTTTCAGGAAAAAGTCGATCAGGAGCTTGCAGACGACAACGAATGCCAGCAGGATCAGCAGGATCATGTAATCCTTGCCGTCTTTGCCGAAAGCGTCCGCCAGGCGGCTGTCAAAAAGCCCACGGAGGTTTTCGCTCTTGAAAGAAAAGATGGTTGTGGTGTAGCCGTTTTTCGTCAGGAGCTTGGTCAGCGCAAGGTTGACCGAAAGCAGTGCGGTCATCACGATGATTCCCGACAACAGCTTGGAAATGCGGCACTTGACGTGGAGGAATCCCGTGACCGTGCCCGCCGCCATGCCCACGAAGAAGCAAAGGAGGATCGCCACGATCGGGGGCATCCCGAGGCGGAGCATCAGGATACTGCAACACACCCCGCCCAGAGGAAAGGTTCCGTCCACCGACAGATCGGGAAAGTCAAGGATGGAATAGGAAATATACAGTCCAAGCGCAAGTACGGCAAAGCAAAGCCCCATTTGCAGACCGTCGATGGTGGTACCGAAAAATAACATTTTACTGCCCCTTTATGTGATGATACCGGAAATCGTCCGGATTATTTCGCTACGTCGGTAGCGGAGAGATTTTCGGGAACTTTCAGCCCGAGCGTCTCGCAGACCTTGCTGTTGTAGTAGTTCTTGGGATCGGTGATGGTGGCAACCGGAATATCGGATGCGCTCTTGCCGTTCAGGATCTCTGCCGCCGCCTTTCCGGCTGCACGTCCCACGTCGATGTATTCAATGGAAGCGCTTGCGGCACAGCCGACCTTTACCTGCTCGATCTCAGAGCCGAACACGGGGATCTTCTTTTCATTGGTGATTGGGAGGATGTTGGTTTCCAGCTTGCCGACAACCGTATTGTCCAGCAGGTTTACGAAGCAGTCCACGCCACGGCTGATCAGCTCGTTTACCTTAGCGTCAATGGTGTTGATGTCGGCAACGGCACTGTCAAGAATCTCCATGCCGTCGTACTTCTCTGCCGCTTTTTTCAGGTTTGCCACCTGGATGGGGGAGCTGGACTCCTCGGTGGAGAACAGGACGCCGATCTTCAGATCGGACTTGCCCATAACACCGGTGACCACTTCAAGCTGTTTGTCAAAGTTGGGGATGTCGGAAGAACCGGTGATGTTCTTGTAATTGTTCATAACCGAGCCGTCGGTGATAGCGCAGTACACGACCGGAATTTCTCCGTCGGATGCGGTTGCCGCCGCCACGGCGGAGGGGGTTGCAATGGCGATGATGACCTTTGCTTTGGAGTTTACAAAGGAATTTGCCTGCGTCTGGGAAAGCTGAGAATCAAAGTTGCTGTTGACAAGCTCGATGTTGTAATCGTCAAGTTTGATACCGCTCTCTTCAAGACCGGCGATCACGCCGTCGTAGCAGTTGTTGAGGGATGCGTGGGAGCCGAACTGGATGATGCCGATGGTCGGCTTTTTGTTGCCGCAGGAATACAGGGCAAGCGAGGAAAGTGCAAGTACGAAAACTACGAGAATAACAGATATAACCTTTTTCATTTTTTTAATCTCCTATATAATTAAATGGAAGTAATTTCAGTAAAATTTTGATGGATAAGCTTTTGAAGCGAATTCTGACAACCTGCACCATCGTTTGCTGTAAATATACATTTTTCTTTCCTCACTGTAAAAAAATAAAGTCCTGTCCCTGAAAGATCAGGGACAGGACTGATAATCCTGCGGTACCACCCAAATTGATGTTTGCACATCCGCTTTGCATCGCACAATACGACTCCGAATTGATAACGGTTTCGGCTTCCGTCGGTTACTACTCCCTTGCGGTTTCGTCCGCCCTCATAAGTCCATTCGCTGAAATACCGGAATTGCTTCACACCAACCAGCAACTCTCTGGAACCGGGTCGATCAGTTACTCTTCTTAATCATCGGTTTATGATGGTAATTATTATACACGCACTTTTGCGGTTTGTCAATAGGTTTTTGAAAAAATCTCAAAAAAATTTTTTCAGGGATTATTGATACTCCGCAACATTTACCCAGCCGTGCAGGAAATCTCTTTCATCCGGCTTGCCCTTTACCGACTGAGAAGCGGCAACGATAGGCAGCCACTGCTGGATATACTTCTTTTCGGTTCCGCTCTTCTTGCAGAACAGATCCAGGTACTGCTCCGCCAGTTCACGCTTGCCCTTCAGGCAGAACATCAGGTAGGTTCTCGCTACGTCGGCGGAAGCATTTCCCTGCGTTGCGTGAGACCAGTCGATCACGTACGGGATACCGGTATCGGTGATGATGACGTTGGAGGGGTTGAAGTCGCCGTGGCAAACCTTGTTGTGCTTGGGCATTCCCTCCAGGCGGGTCTGCAGCTCATACCGGATGGTATCGTCCACGTCCGCCATCGAGATCTTGTTTTTCATTTTGTCCTTCAGCTTGGTGAGCATCGGGCATCTCTGGTCGTGAATCTTCATCTGAACGTTCACGAAGAGATCGAGGTACTCCGAAAGCTTCTCGGGGTGCTCATCCATAAGTTCGGACAGCGTCTTGCCGGCAATATATTCCCGGACGATTGCCCATTTGCCGTCGATCTTGGTCACTCCCAGAATCTTCGGGATGTTGATTTCCGTCTCCTCTACCCGTGCCTGGTTCAGAGCCTCGTTCAGAACGTCTGCCTTGGAGTAATCCGAGTCGAATACCTTGATGGTCATGTCACCGTCACGGTATACCTTCTTGGAGTCACTTGCGCTGATGATGTTTTCCAGTTTCATAGCCATTCTCCGTTTCCTGTTTTAATTTACAAATTAAATGTTTTTGTGGGTTCCGTAGTAAGCGTTCAGATACATCTGCTTGATCTCGCTCATCAGCGGATATCTCGGGTTAGCACCGGTGCACTGGTCATCGAATGCCTGCTCCACCATGTTATCCAGTCTTGCGAGGAAGTCTGCTTCGTCCGGAACGTAGTCACGGATCGTGGGCTTGATTCCGACTCTTGCTTTCAGCTCATCGATTGCCTTGATCAGGTTCTCAAGCTTTTCTTCGTTGTTCTTACCCTTGATTCCGAGGTAATCGGCAACCTCAGCGTATCTTGCCAGCGTGTGCGGGTGGTCATACTGCGGGAAGGTACCCATCTTGGCAGGCACTTCGCTTGCGTTGAAGCGCAGAACCTCGTCGATCATCAGAGCGTTTGCCACGCCGTGAGGCAGGTGGTGGAACGCACCGAGCTTGTGTGCCATGGAGTGGCAGACTCCGAGGAATGCGTTTGCAAACGCCATACCGGCCATGGTAGCCGCATTTGCCATCTTCTCTCTTGCCACAGCGTCGGTCTGACCGTTGTCATAGGCACGGGGCAGATACTCAAAGATGACCTTCAGCGCACGCAGTGCCAGACCGTCGGTATAGTCGGTTGCCAGCATAGCGGCATATGCCTCCAGAGCGTGGGTCACAGCGTCGATACCGGAAGCTGCGGTCAGTCCCTTGGGAGCAGACATATGCAGGTCGGCGTCGATGATTGCCATGTCAGGCATCAGCTCATAGTCGGCAAGCGGATACTTGATTCCGGTCTTTTCGTCGGTGATAACGGCGAAAGGAGTAACCTCGGAACCGGTACCGGCAGAGGTCGGGATTGCAATGAAGTAAGCCTTTTCACCCATCTTGGGGAAAGTATAGATACGCTTACGGATATCCGAGAAGCGCATAGCCATATCCATGAAGTCTGCTTCCGGATGCTCGTAAAGAACCCACATGATCTTGCCGGCGTCCATAGCGGAACCGCCGCCGAGAGCGATAATCACGTCCGGCTCAAACGCCATCATCTGAGCGGCACCCTCACGGGCACTTGCCAGAGACGGGTCGGGCGCTACGTTGTAGAACGTGGTGTGCGTGATTCCCATGCTGTCCAGCTTATCGGTGATGCACTTGGTAAAGCCGTTCTTGTACAGGAAGCTGTCGGTTACGATAAATGCCTTTTTCTTGCCCATAACGGTTTTCAGTTCGTCAAGAGCAACAGGGAGACAGCCCTTCTTAAGATAAACCTTTTCAGGTGCTCTGAACCAAAGCATATTTTCTCTCCTCTCCGCAACGGTCTTGATATTGATCAGGTGCTTGACGCCTACGTTCTCCGATACACTGTTTCCGCCCCACGAACCGCAACCAAGGGTGAGCGAGGGAGTCAACTTGAAGTTGTAAAGGTCGCCGATACCGCCCTGAGAAGAGGGAGTGTTGACCAGAATACGGCAGGTTTTCATATGAGAGGTAAAGAGGTCGAGCTTTTCTTTTTCGGTGGTGACGTTCAGGTAAACCGAAGAGGTGTGACCGTAACCGCCGTCGGCGATCAGGTGCTCTGCCTTTGCCACAGCGTCCTCAAAGGTCTTTGCGTGGTACATGGCAAGAACGGGAGAAAGCTTTTCATGTGCAAACTCCTCGGACAGCTCTACGCTCTCTACTTCGCCGATCAGGATCTTGGCGTTTTCGGGTGCGTTCACACCGGCAAGCTGTGCGATGTGGTAAGCCGACTGACCGACGATCTTTGCGTTCAGTGCGCCGTTGATCAGGATGGTCTTTCTGACCTTCTCGGTCTCCTCGGCGTTCAGGAAGTAGCAACCTCTGTCGGCAAATTCTTTCTTTACCTTGTTGTATACCTTATCCAGTACGATCACCGACTGCTCGGATGCGCAGATCATACCGTTGTCAAAGGTCTTGGAGTGGATGATCGAGTTGACAGCCAGCAGGATGTCTGCGGTGTCGTCGATGATAGCGGGCGTGTTTCCGGCGCCAACGCCCAGAGCAGGCTTGCCGGAGGAGTAAGCCGCCTTGACCATGCCGGGACCACCGGTGGCAAGGATGATGTCGGCTTCTTTCATAATCAGGTTGGTGAGATCAAGAGACGGAACGTCGATCCAGCCGATGATTCCCTCCGGAGCACCTGCCGCCACAGCGGCTTCCAGTACGACCTTTGCCGCCGCAATAGTGGATTTCTTTGCTCTCGGGTGAGGGCTGATGATGATACCGTTTCTGGTTTTCAGACAGATCAGCGTCTTGAAAATTGCGGTAGAGGTGGGGTTGGTGGTCGGAATGACGGCGCCCACGACACCGATCGGCTCGGCAATCTTCTTGATGCCGTACGCCTTGTCCTCTTCCAGAACGCCGCAGGTCTGCGTGTGTCTGTAAGCGTTATAGATATATTCGGAAGCGTAGTGGTTTTTGATTACCTTATCTTCCACGACGCCCATGCCGGTCTCTTCAACCGCCATTTTGGCAAGCGGGATTCTTGCCTTGTTGGCTGCGGTAGCGGCGGCAAGGAAGATCTTATCTACCTGTTCCTGTGTGTAGGTGGAAAAAATCGCCTGTGCCTTTCTTACTTCTGCCAGCTTTTGCTCCAGCGTTTCAATGCTGTCCACGATTCCATAAGTTTTCTCGTTCATTTTCAAGGTCACCTTTCTTGATTTTTGATTTCGGAAGCCATACATGGTATGACCTCCCGTGTGCGAACGCACACATTCTGAATCATGCTTTCTTGGCTTATGTGCTTATTATAACACCTTGTTAATTTTTTGTCAATATCAATCTGTTAAAAATTTGTCAGATTTTCGATTTTCGTAGAAGCCGACAGGAAGCGATAAAAACTGCCCGGGCGCTTTTACGGTTTTGCACAAAAATCAATCCGGTACGCCGGAAATGTGCGAATTCATCCTGCGGATCCGGTCTGCCGCCTCGGTCATATTCAGCCGATCGACGGCATACGCATGGCGCAAAAGCTCGCCGGGCAGGAATTCGTCGTACTTTTCAAAGGCAGGCAGTTCCTTGGGTGACACCAGGATATCCGGCGGATTCTGCCCGTCGCCAAAGCGTTCGTCAAGCCGCCGCAAAAGCTCGTCGCCCCTGCCCCGCTCCATCCGGAAAGACAGATAATAGCATCCCTCGTAATCCATCCCCGAAATGCCAAGCTCCTCCGAAAAGGTGGCGATCATTTTCCGCAGTGTGCGGAAAGACCGGGTCCCAAGCCACGGAAACAGACACCAGGTGTAGCCGCCGAGGTACAGCACCGGACTGCCGGTCATTCCGGTATTCCGTGCCACCGTCCGTGCCATTTCCAGGCGCCGCCGGGCATTTTCCTTCAGATACGGATAGACCGTGTCCTCCTGGAGCGCCCGGAGCATTCTCTCCAGGATCCGAGTGTGGATTTCGCCGTACTCGCCGGGCCAGGAAATCTCCATTTTGCCCTCCACGCCCTTTACGTAGACCAGCCGTCTCTGCACGTCCAGCTCCAGCACCTCCCACACTCTGCCTGCCAGCGCAAAGCGGTCGCCTACCGGCGGCGGTGTGGTAATGGTTCCGATCTCCTCGGCTTCACAGCGGACGGTAAAATCCTCGCTGTCGTTGAATACCGCATAGAATTTATAGCTGTTCAGCAGTCTTTCGCCCGCAAGTCCGACGATCAGCCCGCCCTCCTCGGTCATTTCCAGAAATTCCATGTTCAGCATGGAGGCAAGCAACGCCTTGTAGACCTCACGGGAAATGGCGGAAAACGGCGGGAGCGAAAGCACCTCGCCTGCAAGCCTTGCCGGCTTCATTTCCCCGCCGGAGGCAAGGACGCTGAGCGTTTGATGAAACAACAGACTGAGCGGCGCTTTTTTCGGAGACGGCGGTTCGATAAACCGCTCCTCGATATAAAGCTGAACGATGGCAATCCCCCGCAGAAGCCCCCACGGGATCAGTTGCGGCAGCGGTGCGTTGGGAAGCGGTTCCTCCTCCCGGAACACCATCATCATCTCCGGCGGCTGTCCCCGTCTGCCGGAGCGCCCCAGCCGTTGCAGAAATGCGGAGACCGAGTTCGGGGCGTCCATCTGCAACACCCGCTCCAGCCGTCCGATGTCAATGCCAAGCTCCATAGTCACGGTGGCGCAGGTCACCGCCATGGTCTCGTCGTTCTTCATCCGTGCCTCCGCTTCCTCCCGCAGGGCGGCGGAAAGGTTGCCGTGGTGGATCAGAAAGACGTCCGGCTCATGCCGCTTGGCGGCGATCTGCCGGAGGGTGGCGCAGACGTATTCGGTCTCCTCCCGTGAGTTGGAAAACACAAGCGATTTCCGGTCCCTTACGCACTCGTACACGTATTCGTATCCCGGGTCAAGCTCCGCCCGTCCGGCATCTCCCTTCCCGCTCTGGTCAAACTCCGGATTGCGGATAAAGAAATGCTCCATTCCAAGCCGCCACCGGATCTTTTCCTGTGGGAAAAGCGGAATATCCACCTCCCCGTCGGTGCCGTCGGCAAGCCACGCCGCCGAAAGCTCCGGCTTTCCGACGGTAGCCGACAGCCCGATGCGCCTTGGCGTATGACCAATCAGGCGCTCGATGCGTTTCAGCTGGCAGAGGATCTGATTGCCCCGGTCGGTTCCGGTGAGGGTGTGGATCTCGTCCAGCACCACAAAACTCAGATTTTCAAAGATCCGTCGGATGTCATTGTGCCGGGAGATCAGCATCGCCTCCAGCGATTCCGGCGTGATCTGCAAAATTCCCTCCGGCTTTTCCAACAGCTTTTTCTTCTGGGACTGGGAAACGTCCCCGTGCCAGTGCGTGACCCGGATGCCGCTTTCATTCAGCAGATCCTCCATCCGTCCGAACTGGTCGTTGATAAGGCTTTTCAGCGGAGCGATATAGAGCACCGACACGCCACGGATCTCCCTGCCGTAAAGAAGCGACAGAATGGGAAAGAAAGCGGCTTCGGTCTTTCCGCTGGCAGTTGAGGAGGTCAGCAAAAGATGCCGGTCGGTCAGAAATATGGTCTTGGCGGCGGCGATCTGAATATCCCGCAGGGACTCCCAGGAATGAGAGTAGATATATTCCCGGATGAAATCCGGAAACTGTGCAAATACCCGGTCAGCCTCGGTCATGGCTTCCTCCTCCTTTGCTATCAGAATTCGATATCCTTGGCAGAATAATCGTGCCTGCGGGTATCCGTACCGGTCTTTTCCGGCGCTTTTTCCTTTTCACCGGTCACCGCCGGCTCCGCCGTGCTGTGCACCACGCTTTCAAAATCCGCATCCGGATTCTGCATCAGGATGTTAAGTACGGTCATATAGTCCCGAAGCATTTCCCGGGGCGTGATCATATCGTCCGCTCCCGCCCGTGCAAGCGAGAGGTTGAGAAACTCCTGCATCTGCTCCCGTGTGATGCGTGGTTCGGTCCCGTAGTTCTGCGCATACAGCGCCGTCACCCGGCAAAGCAGGGCGAACAGCTCCTCGTCCGACAGCCGCCGCAGGCGGATGACCGGACCGATCAGATTCCGGTAGCCGGCAGAAGAATACCGGCTGTCACACAGACGACTGCGCAGTGCCTCGTAGCTGAAAAGTCCCCTTCTCGGGTCGTCCATGAACTGCGGCGTGCCGCCGAGAATCAGCGCAAGCCCGGGCGCTCTGCCCTGCAAGGTGTCATTGAACATAGAAAGGATCTTTTCATAGTTGTTTTCCCGGCTGACCCGGTGGTTGATCTTATAGAGGTTCACACATTCATCGATGAACACCACCAGCCCCCGGTAGCCCATAAAACGCACGAGGCAAGCCCACAGCTTGATGAAATCATACCAGTTGTCGTCGTCGATGATGACCGAGACCGGAAAGCCGAGTTGGCTTCTCGCTTCGGTCTTGGTGGAAAACTCTCCTCTCAGCCAGCGCAGGCAAGCGCTCTTTTTCTCGTCGTTGCCGTCCAGATACGCCCGGTAGTATTCGGTGATGACACGGCAGAAATCAAATCCGCCCACCATGTCCTCCACCTCCCGTAGCTTGTCGGCAGCAGTGAGATTCAGACACCGCAGAAACTCTTCGCTGTCCGGCGACACGCCGGTTGCCAGCACTTCGGAGCGCAGCATTTCGATCCAGCGTGCAATGATCTTCGGCAGGGCTCCGCCGTCGGGCGAGGACTTGGAAGCAAGATTCTTTATCAGCTCCCGGTAGGTCGCCACGCCGCTTTCGCCGCTTCCGTACAGCCGCCGTTCCGGCGACAGATCGGCGTCGGCGGTAATGAAATTCCGCTCCAGCGCATATCCACGGATCAGCTGCATCAGAAAGCTTTTTCCGCTTCCGTAGCGCCCGATGATAAAGCGCATACTGCCGCATCCCTCGTTGACCTGCTCCAGGTCGGAAAGCAGAGCGGCGATCTCGTCCCGTCTGCCGATCGCAATATACGGCGCTCCCGTTCTCGGCACAACGCCGGCAGATACCGAAAGCAGAAGCGAATTCAGGATCCGCTTCGGAATTTTCTGAACATTGATATCGTTCTGGTTTGTCATTCTGTCTCCTTTATTCCCCCAAAAGCGGGCGGTAATCTTCGGGGATGCACCAGCCGTCCCCGTCCTCTTCGATCAGGATATCACCCGTTTCTTCAATCGCAATATCGTTTATGGCGTCCACAATGCTCTCCGGCATCCGCCCGAGCGCCTCCGCCGCCGCTGAAAATCCGGCAGTGTCGCCGTCCCGTATCGCCCGTGCGGCGGCAAGATATCCGCCAAGCGCCACGGCAAGCGATCTCTCCCCGTCGGAGACGACCTCCGATGCGGGTTCCTTTTGCCCGATCTCCTCTGCCGCCGTATCTTCCTCCGGCTCCTCCGGCGCTTCGTCCTGCACGTCGCCGAATGCTGAGATCAGCTCGTCTGTGGTCTGCCACGACTCGTTTTCAATGCGCAGAGCGTCCTCCATGGAAAAGCGCTTTGCCGGCAGATCGTACAGCGCCTCATACGGCAGGCGGACTTCTTTGGCAGCTTTCGGCTTTGCCGGCGGCGTCAGCGTGGCAAAGTAGCCGTCGATCGCTCCCCGTATCTCAGCGGACAAGGAATACACCGTCAGGCGGGATTTGATGCCGAGGTATGCCCGGAGTTTGTTTTCCGCATATTTCACGATGTCGCCGATGTGATAGCGCAACTCGTTGGTGCGGGAAAGCGAATAATAGTCGATGCCGATCCGGTATTTTTCCTCCGAACAGCAGAGAGCGCCCGCATAGGCGTCCCGCTCCATGTGGCTTTCCCCGTCGGTAAAGGCGGCAAGAAACTGCTCGCTTCCGGCGTACCGGGCAATCACGTACTGGAGCGCCTTGAAGATGTGCAGATCAAACAGCGGCAACCGCTCGCCGGTGGCAAACTTGCTGGTGCGATAATCGTAAGCACTGCAATATTTGAGAAGCGAGCGTGCGCACGCCTCCGATTCGCCGTCCGGCAACCGGATATAAAATTCCCGCAGGGTGTTTTCCGCACGCACCAGAGCCGATCCGGCGTTTTCCGCCGGCGGCAGGCGATGAATCAGGCTGAAATCGCAGATCCACGCCGAAAGCTTGCCGGAAATCGCCGGGAATTTTTCATGATACCGGTTCCACAGGGCGGTCAGCAGGTACTGCGCCTGCGCCGGATCATCCTCGCCGCCGATATTGATCAGTTCAAAGACGTAAAGGAGCAGATAGCTGTAATCCACCGGCAGGAAATTTCCCTGCCGCACGTTCTGCCGCCAGAAGAAGTAATAGTTTCGCTGTTCCTCGTTCATCTGGTCGTACTGCGGCACGTAGGAAAAGAACGGCACATAGGCACATTCCCAGCCGCAAGTCTCCCGGTTTGCCAGCGCATCCTGATGGAAAGCGTCGTAATACCGGTAGGAGACCTTCCATTTTTTCAGCGTGACCCGGCGTATCATGGAGGAGGAGAGGGTGTAGCTCTGCGTCTCGTCCTCAAAGGCTTCCCCCGTGCTTCGGGCGTTTGCGGGAATCTCACGCTTTACCACCGGGGCGGAAAAGGTCAGCTTCTGTTCTCCACGGTCGGAGGGCGTCGGCTGACTGCCGTGTGAAAAGCGGATTTCCACGGTGTCCACCGATTTTCCCGAGGGAGTATGCGGCTTTTGGGGCGGTACATAGGCGGAAAGATCCCAGAAATCGTCCTCCGCCGGATTCTTCTTATCGGGCATCCGCCTCACCTCCAAATCTCCGTTTTTTCGCCGGAAAGCTATTATTATATTTTACCATGTTTCCGCTTCTATGTCAATCCTAAATGAAAGGATTTTT
>ENA-ORMN01003483-ORMN01003483.1-human-gut-metagenome-genome-assembly--contig:-NODE-3483-length-12313-cov-4.850302_pt1 | contig 12313 bp, 7 predicted proteins | sample MGYA00242102_ERZ508993 | MGnify/ENA primary metagenome ERZ508993 (study PRJEB26280, sample SAMEA2338770) | human gut metagenome | biome: human gut; feature: human-associated habitat; material: faeces... | reverse complement strand
TTGGCTTAGCAGCTGCCGCACCTCGCTCGCCGTATCGGCACTTAGAATTATGCGGCATTGCCCTTGATTTTGTTTGTAGGGGCAGATGCTTGTCATCAGCCCGCAGCAACCTTGCGGAATTGGCAGGTATAGTTTGGTGAGCGGCAACAGCCCGATGCGAGCATCGGATCCTACAAATCATTTGCAGTGCTTGCCACAGTCGATAAAGAGGTTTCTCCACGGCGGGATGAAGGCATCCCGCCCTACAGATTGCTTGCATTGCCTGCTGCCTATTATAAAAAGCTCTGTAGGGAACGGCTTATTCCGGTTCAAGAGCCGAATCAGCGGTCTGGTTGGCCTCTGAAGTTCGACTGCGGGCGCAGTGACCTACCGTACATTTTCCGAATAACGCTGCCGGCCAAAAATCTCTCTCCATTTTATCCCATTCGCCCTGAAAAATATGTTGACAAACCGCGTTTCATCTGGTATATTATACAAGCAATCTTTTGCGGTCATGGCCCGTTGGTCAAGCGGTTAAGACAGCGGCCTCTCACGCCGTTAACGTGGGTTCGATTCCCGCACGGGTCACCAGGAAGAGCACCATAGCGTAAGCTAAGGTGCTTTTTTGTATGTCTAAAACCACTCGCTAGGCGAGTGGTTCGATAAAGATTATATCGATGAGTAATGAAACTCAAACGAAGAATTTTGGAATAGTACCAGTGGGGCAATTCCAGACTGGGTTATTGGCGTATCGCCGGTAGTCCTGTATTAAAAGGTTCCATTGCAAACGAAAGACTCGCAGAAGCAGGATATTTTAGTATCCTCAGGCGCTACTACGAGTCCTTGCACTTATGCGGTTGAACCGCCGTGTACCGGTCGGTACGCACGGTGGTGTGAGAGGTCGGCTCTTTAGTTAAGAGAGCCTCCTACGCGATTCTTTTAGGTAAAAAAGCAAACAAACAGAACACTTCATTCAAATGCATATAGCGGCTATTTATTTCATACAGAGACAAATAGCGGCACAGAACAGATATAATAGAAGAAGCTATAAAAAGCAGGTATTCACGTGGAGGACGATATCGTTTCTACATGAACACCTGCTTTTTTATTTATTATTTACTGGTGGAATAAATAGTGGTAGCCAAGTATTCATCACTGACCCAACCATAAATCCCACTGTAATATACAACAACCCAGTCAGGCACATTGCTGCTATAGCCGCATTCCCATACGATGATACCGTAGGGGATATTATCCATTTTTTCATAATTTGTACCGGGACCTTTACGCATAACCAGCCCATGATCAGCAGTGGTGTAGGTACAAAGGCTATCAATTCGGCTAAGCGTTACATCTGGTGCAACGCATCCATCCGGCAGAATAACGTTGGCATTGTTTTCGGTATAATCCTGTACTTGCAGCAAGCCCCAAAGGCCATTCTGTTTTGCCCATACGCAGCCATCGCGCGCGGGGGCTAAATCTTCATATTGCCCAGCGGAAATTATCTCATTGCCGTAAACATCCAGAACTAGCTTTTGTCCGGATTGATTTTTCACAACTACCATGCCAGATAAGTCTGCGTAAGGATATTCAACAGTTTCGTTCATGATGGACAAACTCATCTGCGGCTGATAAATGCAGGGGATTACTAAAGCACCGCTTTGGTCGCAATATCCCCAGTTACCGGCTGCATCCTTTACCGCGATTAAAGATTCACCGGCCATGCAGGCATCCTGGTAGTCGAAATCGGTTAAAATTGTACCGCTTTTATCCGCAACGGCAAAAGGTGCAGAATTGTCAACAAGATAACCGGCATATTCATCATCCCAAATGCCTTGCTGGATGCCAACCAAATCAGGAGCATACACCTGTTCGATGGGCGTGCCACTAAATGTATAGACACCAATAGCAGAACGGTAAATCTGGCTGTCACCTAAAATCCACTGGATGCCATACCCGCCGTGCCCGCCCAGCATGGTTGTAAAAGGCATTTGTTGGGCAACCAGCTCCTGGTTAATCTGTTCTTCCAGGGCATTCAGCTTCTGGTAATCGTATGTATCATCTACCCCAATGGAGAGCTCGTGCTCACCATACAGGTACGGGATGCTTTCTGACAAATCTTCCAGAAAAGCATTACAGTTGGCAGCATTAAACAGGCTCCAGCGTTCGCCCTTGCGCACAGCGTACAGATTTCGGGCAGCGGCGTAACCGGCAGTGTGGGTTTCGCGGGAGAAGAGAGGAATCATCTCGTCAAAATCATATTGCGGCGGTAACTTCCAGTTGGCATTGCTAGTGGATGGTATAGCTGTGGCAACAGCTTCACTGGTCGGGGAAAGAGCAGCGGAGGAAGCAGGTTTATTTTCTGGCGCTGCAGCACAAGCGGTAAGTATTATTGCGGTGATAACACTGGCGAAAAATGAGAATAACTTCCTTTTCATGGCTTTTCACTCCTTGCGTAAATGATTTTTCGGTAAGATGAAGAAGTAATATAAGAAAGTGAATTCATAAACCCTATAATATCTTATTTTATCAAAAATATCGGCTAATGGGAATAGCTAACAATTCTACATGGATAAATTTGGATAGTATGACAAAGATTGCAGAACTGGAGTGAAAGTCCGAATTATGGGATGAGTGATCTGCTATAATAGAGAAAAGCAAGACGGAAGGGAGTTTGATTATGCACCAGGAGAAAAAGATGCTGGCTCATATCAGTGAAGACGGAACCCGCGTCCAAACGGTAGCGGACCATTTGCAGGGAACGGCAGTCCTATGTGGGCAATTTGCAGCAGCCTTTGATGCCCAGCAACAGGGAACTTGGCTTGGATTACTGCATGATATTGGTAAATATAGTACAAAGTTTCAAAAGCGCCTGCAAGGTGGAGAGAAAGTGGATCACTCAACGGCTGGTGCACAGGTGGCTGCCCGATATGGTCAAATCCCACTGGCTTTTGCTATTGCGGGACACCATAGCGGCCTGCCGGATGGAGGAGGCCGAAGCGATACCGCGCAGGATGCGACAATGTTTGGGCGATTGAAAAAGAGCGTTGAACCCTATACCCAATGGACGAATGAGATTAAACTGCCGTCCATACCGCCCCAGCCGGAAATGATGAAGGAAAATCGTTTTACACAGGCATTTTATACCCGGATGTTGTATTCCTGCCTGGTCGATGCGGACTATCTGGATACGGAAAACTTTATGAGCAGCCCTAAAGCGCGCGGACAAGGCCAGACAATGGATGAACTGCTGAAAAGGTTGAACCAATATACCGCAAAATGGAGCCATCCCCAGGGAACCTTGAATCAGCGCCGCAGTTCAATTTTGAGTGCCTGTACAACGGCAGGGCAAACAGGGCGGCGCGGCCTTTATTCCCTGACCGTTCCTACAGGCGGGGGAAAAACGGTAGCGTCATTGGCATTTGCGCTTTCGCTAGCTGTAAAGAACCATATGGACCGGGTTATTTATGTGATCCCTTATACATCCATTATTGACCAGACCGCGGATGTGTTTTCGGAAATATTAGGAGCAGAAAATGTTTTGGAACACCATTCAGGGGTGGACTACTCTGCCAAGGAAGATGATGAGCCGGCAGCCTACCGCAAAGCATTGGCGGCGGAAAACTGGGATGCTCCGGTGGTGGTTACCACATCCGTGCAATTCTTTGAATCACTTTACGGCAACCATGCGTCACAATGCCGTAAATTACATAACATTGCAAATAGCGTGGTCATTTTTGACGAAGCACAAAACCTGCCGGTTCCTTATTTGCGCCCCTGCGTTGCGGCAATCGCGCAGCTGGTACAGCATTACCGCGCAGCAGCGGTGCTTTGCACGGCCACACAACCAGCTTTGCAGCCCTTGTTTGATGAACTGGCGCCTGGGCTGCAGATGACGGAACTTTGCCCACATCCCAAAGAGCAATATCAGGCATTCCGGCGTACAACGCTAAAAATGCGCGGAGGGTTGGAACAAAGCCAGCTTGGTGCAGAACTGGCAGCGCAGGAACAAGTGCTGTGTATTGTAAACCGGAGAAAAACAGCACAGGAATTATACAACAACCTGCCCAAAGAGGGCGGCTACTGCCTGACAACATTGCTATACCCAGCCCATCGCAAACAGTTATTGCAGAAAATCCGGGAACGCTTAAAAGATGGGCTGCCCTGCCGTGTGATATCAACTTCTTTGATCGAAGCGGGTGTTGATGTGGATTTCCCGGCTGTGTACCGCGAGGAAGCAGGTCTGGATTCCATTTTGCAGGCGGCGGGGCGCTGCAATCGAGAGGGAAGACGCCCGGCGGAGCAGAGCTTGGTACAGATTTTCACATTGGAAGGGCAGCATGTACCGCGCATGCTGGAACAGAATGTATCCGCAACGCAAAGCGTCCTGAAAAAATATGCAGATCTGGCATCTCTGGAAGCAATCGAAACATACTTTCTGTTTTACCGTACCTTAAAAGGAGATAAAAGACTGGATGAACAGCAAATTCTGCAAGGGTTCGAGCAGGATATGGAAGGGCGCATTTTCCCCTTTGCAACAGCGGCAGAGAGGTTCCGCTTAATTGAAACACCTGCTGTGACCGTATACATTCCCCAAGGGAAGGGGGAAAATTTGCTTGCACGATTGCGTGCAGGAGAGGTAAGCAAAACTTTGTTCCGTCAACTGGGGCAATATGGTGTTCCGGTTTACCCGGATCATCTGAAAACGCTGGAGAATGCCGGGGCAGTTTGCCAAATCAGTGAAGGCATATGGGAATTAACGGACGGAAGCCTTTACGATAACAACACGGGCCTTGCCATGGAAGCTGAAACGGGAGCAGCCTGGTTTGCATAAAGCAAAAGCGGCAGGGAGCCTGCCCTGCCGTTTTTGTGCGCTAAAGTAAAATCAACTATTTCTATCCACGGCATAAGCTGCCGACGCAACTTATTATAAAAGAAAACCGGATGAAAAGCAAACAAAAAGTATACATGATAAAAGGATTGACATTTGGTGCCAAGTAGCGTATATTGAAACTATAGCAAAAATATAAATTAAAAACAACTGAAAATAGAAATGCAAAGGAGTTGATGCGGATGATCCAGCTGGAAGTATGGGGGAATTATGCTTTGCTCTCGAGGCCTGAGCTAAAAGTCGAAAGGGTTTCATATGAAGTCCTCACCCCTTCCGCGGCACGCGGCATAGTAGAAGCAATCTATTACCACCCCGGCTTACGGTGGAAAATCCGGAAAATCTATGTTATGAACCCAATCCGCTTTACCAACATCCGTCGGAACGAAGTAAAAAGCAAAATTCTTTGTTCCGATGTACGCAGCGCGATGCAGGGAACAGGGAAAGAGCTTTACCTTGCCACGCCCCAGCAGATCGTTCAGCGTGCAGCCATGGTGTTGCAGGACGTTCATTATGTGATTGAGGCAGAATTTGAGATGACTGACCGTGCGGCACCGAGCGACAATCCGGGAAAGTTCCAGGATATTGTTACCCGGCGCATGTCCAGGGGTCAGTGTTTTCATACTCCCTATCTTGGGTGCCGTGAATTTCCTGCCGCATTCCGCGCATGGCCCGGCGGGCCAATCCCGACCATTGAGGAAACACGGGATTTGGGATTCATGCTATATGACTTTAACTACACTGACCCGCAGAACATAACCCCGATGTATTTCCATGCAAAATTGGAACATGGTGTGTTGAATGTGGCAGACTGCGAGGTGTACCGATGATTTTACAGGCTTTGGTACAATACTATGAAGATTTGCTGGCCAATGGCAAAATCACGCGCCCCGGTTGGACAAGCGCAAAAGTCAGTTGGGCTTTGGAACTGGATGAAAACGGCCAACTGATGGCATTGCACCCCTTGCAGCAAGAGGAAAAGCGCGGTAAAAAAACAGTGCTTGCTCCATGTCAGCTGCAAGTTCCGGAACAGGTTAAACGCTCTAGTGGTGTGGCAGCCAATTTTTTGTGTGATAACAGTGCTTACATGCTCGGCATTGACGGAAAAGGCAAACCGGAGCGTGCAATGCAGTGCTTTGCCGCTGCAAAGGAGCTGCATCTTGCCATTTTACAAAATGTTCCCGGTCAGGCGGCACAGGCAGTGCGGAACTTTTTTATAAACTGGGACCCCAAGGCGGCGGAGCAGAATCCAGCGCTGGAACAAAGTCTCAAGGAACTTTACAAGGGTGGCAATCTGGTATTTCTGATTCGGGAAAACTATGTTCAGGACGATCCGGAAATACAGGAAGCCTGGCAACGGCAGTGTGATAAGAACACGGATGCACCGGAAATCCGATGCCTGGTTACAGGGCAAAAGGCACCGCTTGCCCGCCTGCACCCGGCGATTAAAGGCGTGACCGGGGCACAGTCTTCCGGCGCATCGATTGTTTCTTTTAATGCGGACGCTTTTTGCTCATACGGACATGAACAGGGGGGCAATGCGCCGGTTGGCAGTTATGCGGCCTTTGCCTATGCACAGGCATTAAACTATCTGCTGGCAGACAGGGAACATGTTCAGCGCGTGGGCGATACCACCATTGTCTGCTGGGCAGCAGGTGGTGAGACCGCCTACCAGCAGGTAGCAATGGATGCATTGTTTGCCATGGATGCGCCTGTCAGCGAAAGCGATGTGCGAAATGCAGTGGACAAGCTGGTCCATGGACAGCGTGTAGAGTGGCAGAACGTGACACTTGACCCACAAAGGCACTTTTATGTGCTTGGCTTGGCCCCTAATGCGGCGCGCCTCTCGGTTCGCTTTTTCTGGCAGGATACATTTCAAACGCTGCTTGATAATGTGCAGAAGCATTATGACCGCTTAGAGATTGTGCGCCCTGCTTATGATAAATTCCCGCGGCTGGGGCTGTACTGGCTACTGCAGGAAACTGTCAACACCAATTCCCGCAGCCCATCGGCATCACCGCAGCTGGCAGGCGATGTCTTGCGTGCAATCCTGAATAATACAAGGTACCCGGCAACCCTGCTGGATGGCGTTATGATGCGTATCCGCGCAGAGCAAAAAGTAACACGCGGCCGTGCCGCTATTATAAAAGCATACTACCTGCGTAATGAAGATCCCCGTTGCCCAAAGGAGGTATTAACTGTGGAAAATAACAAGGAAACAAATTATCAACCGTATGTTATGGGTCAGCTTTTTGCTGTGCTGGAAGCAATCCAGATGGCGGTAAACCCGGATATCAATACAACCATCAAAGACCGCTATTTTAATGCGGCGGCATCCACCCCAGCTACTGTATTCCCGACAATTCTGATGCTGGCACAAAAGCATATGCAAAAAATGAGCAAGCCACAAAAGATTTATTACGATAAGCAGATCGCTGCGCTGGCGGGCGGAAAACTGGAAGGAAGCTTTCCCGCACGGCTGACCTTGCCGGAACAAGGCGCTTTTATCCTTGGCTATTACCATCAGACACAGGAACGCTATACAAAGAAAGTGGAGGAATAACAATGGCACAGGCAATCAAAAACCGGTATGATTTTGTAATTCTGTTTGACGTTGAAAATGGAAATCCGAACGGCGATCCGGATGCAGGCAACATGCCGCGCGTTGATCCGGAAACGGGATATGGCATTGTTACAGATGTCTGCTTAAAGCGTAAGATTCGCAACTATGTCGAAGTGGCCAAAGAAGATGAAGCAGGATACCAGATTTACATTAAAGATCAGGTCCCCCTGAACCGCAGCGATAAAAAAGCACTCGAATACTTGGGCATTGATGCTGATGCCAAGGATGCCCTGAAAGTCGCCAAGAAAGATGACCCGGAGTTGGACCGTAAAATCCGGGACTTTATGTGCCAGAACTTTTATGATATCCGCACATTTGGCGCCGTTATGACAACCTTTGTAAAAGGCGCACTGAACTGTGGGCAGGTGCGTGGCCCTGTTCAGTTGAGCTTTGCACGCTCGGTAGACCCTGTTCTCCCGCAGGAAGTGACCATTACCCGTATTGCCATTACGACCGAAGCGGATGCAGAGCGAAAAGGCACTGAGATGGGCCGCAAGTATGTGATCCCGTATGGCTTGTACCGTGCAGAGGGTTACATTTCTGCCAACCTTGCCCGCAAAACTACAGGATTCTCAGAGGATGACCTGCAGCTGCTGTGGCAGGCAATCCTGAATATGTTTGAAAATGACCACAGTGCAGCCCGCGGCAAAATGGCAGTTCGGGAACTGATCGTGTTCAAGCATGATTCGGAGCTGGGCAATGCGCCGTCCTATAAATTGTTTGACGCAGTGCATGTCACGCGTGCCGAAGGGGTAGCCTTCCCGCGCAGTTACCATGACTATGTGGTAACGGTGGATGAAAATCTTCCCGCAGGGGTAACGTGCGAGAGGCTGTCGTAATGGCTTCCCCAGATGATTACCTGCTGATGTCCGGTATCCAGCATTTTAGCTTTTGCCGCCGTCAGTGGGCGCTCATACACCTGGAACAACAATGGTCCGAAAACCAACGCACCGCCGAAGGCCGCCTGCAGCATACCCGCTGCCATGATGTTACCCTGACGGAAAAACGCGGCGATTTGCTGATCGCCCGCGGTATGAGGGTCGTCAGCCACCGCTTAAAACTGACCGGCGACTGCGATGTGGTAGAGTTTCACAAGGATCCAAACGGCGTGTCATTGCAGGGCCGCCGCGGCCTGTGGCAGCCCATGCCCGTGGAATATAAGCATGGCCGCAGCAAGGTAAACGATGCCGACCGTTTGCAGCTCTGCGCACAGGCCATGGCGCTGGAAGAAATGCTGGTGTGCGAGGTGCCGGAAGGGGAAATCTTTTATGAAGAAACCCGGCAGCGTGAACATGTTTCCCTGACACCGGAACTGCGCAGCACCGCGCAGACCATGGCGGATGAGATGAACCGCCTGTTTGCGCGCGGCTATACCCCAAAAAGCAAACCCGGCAAGCATTGCAATGCCTGCTCACTGAAAGAGCTTTGCCTGCCGGCGCTGTATCAGCAGGCAGACCCGGCGGCGTATCTGCGGGAGCATATTGAGGAGGGCGCGCCATGAGAAAGCTGCTCAACACCCTGTTTGTCATCAATGAGGACGCTTACCTGACATTGGATGGCGAAAACCTTGTTGTTACCCGCAATAAGCAGGAAACCCACCGCTATGCCCTGCATACGCTGGAAGGCATCGTCTGCTTTACTTACGCAGGTGCCAGCCCCGCTTTGATGGGAGCTTGTGCCCGGCGGGGCATTGACCTTTGCTTTTTTGACCCGTATGGCAGATTTCAGGCCCGCACCGTGGGGGAAGAACGCGGCAATGTGCTGCTGCGTCAGACGCAGTACCGCGTGTCGGATGACCCGGCCCAGAGCTGTCGCTATGCCCGGAGCTTTATCCTTGGTAAAGTGTATAACGCACGCTGGGTGCTGGAACGCGCAACCCGCGATCATCCCCAGCGTGTCCCGGTCGAAAAACTGAAACGCACCTCCACCCAGCTGGCCGCCGCGCTGCCGCTGATACAGACCAGCGATGATCCGGAACAGCTGCGCGGCCTGGAAGGCGAGGCAGCCCAGCGCTACTTTGACTGCCTGAATGACCTGATTCTGCAGCAAAAGCAGGATTTTGTGTTTGAGGGCCGCAGCCGCCGTCCACCGCTGGACAATGTGAATGCGCTACTTTCGTTTGCCTACAGCATGCTGGCGCGGGAGTGTGCATCCGCCTTGACCGCTGTGGGCCTGGACCCTTATGTTGGATTTATGCACCGCCCGCGCCCCGGCCGCAAAAGTCTGGCACTTGACCTGATGGAAGAACTGCGGGCGGTTTATGCAGACCGGCTGGTCATCAGCTGCATCAATCAAAAGATCATCACAGCAAAACACCTGCAAAAACAGGAAAATGGTGCCGTACTGCTGACGGATGATGGCCGCAAAGCTTTCCTGACCGCATGGCAGAACAAAAAGAAGGAAGAGATCACCCATCCGTTTTTGAAAGAAAAACTGCCCTGGGGGCTGGTGCCCTATGTTCAGGCGCTTTTGCTGGCCCGTGCTCTGCGCGGCGACCTGGAAGTGTACCCACCGTTTTTCTGGAAGTGAGGTGCCGTTATGTTGGTGCTTGTAACCTATGATGTCAACACCGAAACAGCCGCCGGTCGTCGCAGGCTGCGCAAAGTAGCAAAAGTCTGTGTAGACTACGGCCAGAGGGTGCAAAACTCCGTATTTGAGTGCCTGCTGGATGCCGCGCAATACACGATGTTCAAAGCAAAATTGACCGAACTGATCGATTCGGAATCGGACAGCCTGCGCTTTTATCAACTGGGAAACCATTACAAAAGCAAAGTCGAGCATGTGGGTCTGCACCCGGATTTTGATCAGGATGGAATCTTGTTTGCTTAGTGCGAGGGGAAGGCAATCATAAAATTCCCGGTTCCTTCGCACCAGAAAATATGGAAAAAACAGGGGTAGAAAGGGTAAAATACAGCCTTGCCTGTCAGCATGAAGATGCAATTCCTATAAAATTTGTTTCATATGCGCAAAAAGTGCCCCACTGTTTTGTGCACTTTTGCTGTCGCTCTCCGCAAGGAGAGCGTGGATAGAAATGCTTTGTTGCTCCCGATGTATCTTCTAAAATATGGGTCGCTCTCCGCAAGGAGAGCGTGGATAGAAATATGGTTGGTGGTTGCGTTGTTGGCAGTTGGCCGCGCGTCGCTCTCCGCAAGGAGAGCGTGGATAGAAATTTGGGGTTAAGAGTACCAGTGAAAAACCAATCCCAGTCGCTCTCCGCAAGGAGAGCGTGGATAGAAATGTCCGGCCACCGGCAGGCCCACACGTCGCCCGCAAGTCGCTCTCCGCAAGGAGAGCGTGGATAGAAATACCCATTACATCACCAACAACGAATTGTTTCAAGGTCGCTCTCCGCAAGGAGAGCGTGGATAGAAATACAATAATCACACAAGCGAGTGCCGAGCTCATCGGGTCGCTCTCCGCAAGGAGAGCGTGGATAGAAATACTGGTACTCTTAACCCCAAGAAGTACGACCGAACGTCGCTCTCCGCAAGGAGAGCGTGGATAGAAATTTAAGCTCTAGCAAAAACAACACTTGCTAAACTTGTCGCTCTCCGCAAGGAGAGCGTGGATAGAAATACAAGCTGAACATCAATGGGCCGACCGTAACGATTAGTCGCTCTCCGCAAGGAGAGCGTGGATAGAAATGGTACGTTGCTCCCGATGTATCCTCTAAAATTTGTCGCTCTCCGCAAGGAGAGCGTGGATAGAAATTCATGTCCGTTGTTTTTCTCCTGCTGGCTGTTGGCGGTCGCTCTCCGCAAGGAGAGCGTGGATAGAAATACAATCGTTTCGGCCGTCCTATCGATGTACAGTTGTCGCTCTCCGCAAGGAGAGCGTGGATAGAAATTATTGGCCTGACTTATGATGGATTGATTGCTTCGGGTCGCTCTCCGCAAGGAGAGCGTGGATAGAAATTAAATACGTGGTCAAGGATTCAGATTTTTGTGGTAGTCGCTCTCCGCAAGGAGAGCGTGGATAGAAATGTCGCCGCTCATGTGGCCGTGGTCCCCCTTAAACGTCGCTCTCCGCAAGGAGAGCGTGGATAGAAATTTATTTGGGGCGGACGCGGCACCGGCAAAACGTACGTCGCTCTCCGCAAGGAGAGCGTGGATAGAAATAGCTTGTTGGCGGGGTTGCTCGTTGCGTTATAAAAGTCGCTCTCCGCAAGGAGAGCGTGGATAGAAATGCAAGATCAATTTCTGCGATTCTGACCCCGTAACGTCGCTCTCCGCAAGGAGAGCGTGGATAGAAATACCATACCTGCTACAGTCTGCCACCCGACATTCGGTCGCTCTCCGCAAGGAGAGCGTGGATAGAAATAACCCCGCACCATCCGCAGCTTGGCACAAGAGGCTGTCGCTCTCCGCAAGGAGAGCGTGGATAGAAATGGACATTACGAGTATATTACCGCAGCCGAACCGCGTCGCTCTCCGCAAGGAGAGCGTGGATAGAAATTCCAGCACTGCCGGAACGGTATAGAAGTGCGCACTGTCGCTCTCCGCAAGGAGAGCGTGGATAGAAATAATACGAGTATTATAATAGCATGAGAAAATGAGTGGTCGCTCTCCGCAAGGAGAGCGTGGATAGAAATCGAGACTTTATATATATCGCTCACCACCTTTTAGTCGCTCTCCGCAAGGAGAGCGTGGATAGAAATTGTTGTCGAGTACAAAAAGGCAAAAGAAAAAGCCAGTCGCTCTCCGCAAGGAGAGCGTGGATAGAAATCATTGTTCGCTGTTGTTCGTGTCCAGGATTGCAATGTCGCTCTCCGCAAGGAGAGCGTGGATAGAAATCGCACAGCTGCATCATTATGGACAAGCGGA
>ENA-ORMN01003481-ORMN01003481.1-human-gut-metagenome-genome-assembly--contig:-NODE-3481-length-12315-cov-2.520555_pt1 | contig 12315 bp, 16 predicted proteins | sample MGYA00242102_ERZ508993 | MGnify/ENA primary metagenome ERZ508993 (study PRJEB26280, sample SAMEA2338770) | human gut metagenome | biome: human gut; feature: human-associated habitat; material: faeces... | reverse complement strand
ATTTCACCGAGTCCACGATGCTGGATTTATCCGGGGTCGCATGGAAGTCTGAATGTGACGAGTGCGATCCAGCATTCCTGCAATATGTTCTTCTATGAAGTTGGATACCGTCTGGGACTTACAAACCAGATGCTCAGTAATGCAAAGAGTAGCGAGTCGGGATATTCTTCTGACCAGGGATGTGAGACGCTTCTGAAATATGCGACTATGTTTGGACTGAACCAGACAACAGGAATTGAAATTCCGGAATCGTCACCTCAGGTATCTGATCAGGACTCTGTACGTTCTGCAATCGGTCAGGGTACTAATAACTATACGACAACTCAGCTTGCAAGATATGTTACAGCAATTGCAAACAGAGGAACTGTTTATAATCTTTCCCTTCTGGATCATGTGGAAAATAAGGATGGTAAGGTAACAAAAACTTACGAACCGGATGTGCTGAACCAGATAGAGGGTGTTTCCGGAAATACATGGGATGCTGTTCAGTCGGGAATGCGGGCAGTTGTTACCAGCAACAGTACATATTCTTCGCTGGGAAATATTACAATGTCAGGTAAAACCGGTACGGCACAGCAGAGTACTACACATCCGGATCACGGTCTGTTTGTTGGCTATGCGCCAAGTGATGATCCGGAAGTCGCATTTGCGATCCGTATCAAAAATGGTTATGAATCTTTATATCCGTCAGAGATTGGAAGAGACCTGATGCGCTATTATTATGGAGAGACAAGCCGTGATGAGCTGATCACAGGGCATGCATCGGCAGCAGGTTCATCATCGACACATGGAGACTAGATTGAGGGGGATCACAGGTATGAAACAGAAAGTCATCATTAAAAGTAATAAATACGGTCTGATTGTTCATATGGATCCTGATGCAGAGTATACAGAGATTCTGAAGGAATTGAGAGAAAAATTTACCGAATCTGCCCGCTTTTTCAAAGATGCGACCATGGCGGTTACGTTTGAAGGGCGGATTCTTACAAAACCACAGGAAGAAGAGGTCATTGGTCTGATCACTGATGTCGCTCATATCCATATTGTCTGTATTTTTGATGCTAATGAAAATACAGAAAGATTATACAAAAAAGTAGTAGAAGACTCTCTTAACAGTTTAACCAGAAAAGAAGGTCAGTTCTACAAAGGTACGCTCAGACAAAGGCAGGTACTGGAGACAGAACAGAGTATTATTATACTTGGCGATGTAGAGTTTGGTGCAACCGTAGTATCCAAAGGCAATATTGTTGTGTTGGGTGCGGTAAGGGGAACGGTACATGCCGGGGCAACAGGAGATCGGAATGCGTTTATTACAGCGTTGTCGATGAGACCGCATGTGATGAAGATTGCAGATATTGTATCAACACATACATATCTTCAGGACGAAACCGTAAGACCAAGTATCGCCCGTCTTGACGGCAAGCGCATTTATATCGATCCACTGGAGAATTTAGAGTGGTAGGAGGATCTGAAAAATGGGTGAAATTATTGTAGTGACATCGGGAAAAGGCGGTGTCGGAAAAACAACAACGACAGCAAATATAGGTGCCGGACTTTCAAGGCTCGGGAAAAAGGTACTGGTGATCGATACGGATCTGGGTCTTCGGAATCTGGATGTTGTCATGGGACTTGAAAACCGGATCGTATATAATCTGGTCGACGTGATCGAAGGTGGCTGCCGTTTGAAGCAGGCGATGATCAGTGATAAGCGTCATGAAAATCTGTATCTGCTGCCATCGGCACAGACAAAGGATAAGTCAGCGATCACACCGGAGCAGATGATCAAGCTTACAAATGAGCTTCGAGATGAATTTGATTACGTTTTACTGGATTGTCCGGCAGGGATTGAGCAGGGATTCCAGAATGCGATTGCCGGAGCTGACAGAGCATTTGTTGTGACAACACCAGAAGTATCCTCCATTCGTGATGCTGACCGCATCATTGGGCTGCTGGAGCAGAATCACATGAAAAAACTGAATCTTATTATTAACCGTATCAGGATGGATATGGTGAAAAGAGGAGATATGATGTCGGTTGACGATGTCACAGAGATTCTTGCCGTTCCGCTGATTGGGATCCTTCCTGATGACGAACAGGTTGTAATAGGAACGAACCAGGGGGAACCGGTAATCGGATTGGATTCAAAAGCCGGAAAGGGATATCTTAACATTTGCAAACGAATCACGGGCACGGAAGTCTCTTTTATGAATCTTGACACAGGCAAAGGGGTATTTTCCAGAATTGCCCATGCTTTCAGGAAGAATTAGGAGGATTTATTATGCTGAAAAACTCTTCCGTATCCATTGCAAAGAATCGTCTGCGCACGTTGGTCATATCAGATCGTGTACAATGTACTCCTTCGGCTTATGAACATATTTGCAAAGATTTATACGAAACACTTTCCAAATATATGGAACTTACAGAAGATGATTTTCAAGTAGAGATTAACCGTTCACAGATAGTGATAAGAATAGCAGGAGAAGAAACGTGAGATCACATAGATTTACAAAACCATATAACTGGAAAAATTACAAATTCGGAATTGTTGCACTTGTAGGTATTTTATCCATTTTCGGTATCTTAGTCGTAGGCAGTGCAAAAGAATCTCTTCAGAACAAACAGATTCTTGGTGTCGTGATAGGTCTTGCGGCTATGATCATCGTGTCACTGATTGACTATATGTGGATCATAAATTTTTATTGGGTATTGTATATACTTTCTATCATTATGCTTACTGCAGTAAAATTATTTGGTGAGAATGTAAATGGTGCAACCCGCTGGATCAAGGTAGGCTTTATCCAATTCCAGCCTTCAGAACTTGCAAAAATATTACTGATCATATTTTTTGCAAAATTTTTGATGGAACACGAAGAAGATATCAATGATAAATTTACACTGTTGAAATATGCTGTCCTCGCAGGTATTCCGCTGGTATTGATCTTAATTGAGCCAAACCTGTCCACAACCATTTGTACCGCTCTTATGATCTGTCTTATGATCTATGTAGCCGGACTAAGTTATAAATTCATCGGTACCGTCCTTGTCATATTAATACCGGTCGCAGTCATCTTTTTAAGTATCGTTGTTCAGCCTGACCAGAAGCTTTTAAAGGATTATCAGCAGAAGCGTATCCTTGCTTTTATCGAACCCGAAAAATATGAAAGTGATGAAGCTTACCAGCAGAAAAACTCTGTCATGGCAATTGGTTCCGGTCAGCTAACAGGAAAAGGGCTGGATAATAACACGACTACATCCGTAAAAAACGGTAATTTCATTCTTGAACCACAGACAGATTTCATTTTTGCGATCATTGGTGAAGAATTAGGTTTTGTCGGAGGTTGTATAATTATTGCGTTATTACTATTAATTGTGATACAATGTATTTTAGTTGGGATACGATCGCAAGACCTTGCAGGAAGAATCATATGCTGTGGTGTTGGGGGACTGATTGGCATACAAAGTTTTATTAACATTGGTGTTGCCACCAAGATATTACCTAATACTGGAGTACCATTACCTTTTGTAAGTTATGGACTGACATCTCTTGTAAGTTTATATATTGGAATTGGATTAGTCTTGAACGTAGGATTACAACCGAAAAAATACCAGTAAGGAGTGAATGATATGAATATAGGTCTGATAGCACATGATTCAAAAAAAGCACTGATGCAAAATTTCTGTATCGCATATAGAGGAATTTTAAGCAAACACAGTCTTTATGCTACAGGAACGACAGGAAGATTAATTGAAGAAGTTACAAACCTGAAAGTTCATAAATATCTGGCCGGTCCCTTAGGCGGAAAGCAGCAGTTAGGAGCGCAGATTGCGCAGAATGATATTGATGCTCTGATCTTTTTGAGAGAGCCTTCCAATCCAAAACCTCACGACCCGGATCTTAATGATGTGATCCGTATGTGCGACACTTATAATATTCCGCTGGCAACGAATCTTGCAACAGCAGAAATTATTATCTTAGCAATTGACAGAGGAGATTTAGACTGGCGTGAAATGTATCGGTAAATACTCAAAATTAATAGCTGTGCTGTCATTGACGGCAATGGTGACAACCGGTTGTGGTTTTGGTTCAAAGAATGTAGTAGCAGATTATGAAATCGAAAATTATAACACAAATCTGTATACAGGTGATTTATTTGCTTCTGATCTGTGTGTTGCATCTGGTGATGTCAATCTGAAAGGGATTACCTCTGCCGAAACAGATACACTTCATTCAGCAGCCTTGTTTGATGTTGACGGAAAAAAAGTTGACTTTTCCTATCAGATGTTTGATAAAATCTATCCGGCAAGTACAACCAAGCTTATGACTGCTTTGGTTGCTTTGGAAAACGCTGATCTGTCAGACGTTGTTACAGTGTCTCAGAATGCCGATATGAACAGCTTTGCTGCAGACGAAGCAACTTGCGGAATACAGGCTGGCGATAAGATTACATTATCCGATTTATTATATGGTCTGTTACTTCATTCCGGAAATGACAATGCAACAGCAATTGCAGAATATGTGGGCGGAAGTATGGATGGATTTGCCAAAATGATGAATAAAGAAGCGAAAAAGTTAATGGCAACAGGCACACATTTTGTAAATTCTAATGGTCTTCATAATGACGACCATTATACAACTGCTTATGACCTTTATCTCATTTTTAATGAATGCATTAAAAATGATGATTTTGTCAAAATCATCAAATCAAAATCACATACCGCAAAGGTTACCGGAAGTAGTGGTGCTGTAAGAAGTATTACCTGGGAACCTACTAATTTTTATGCTACCGGTGAAGCAGAAAAACCAGATAATGTAACTGTCATCGGCGGAAAAACAGGAACAACCAAGCTGGCCGGGAATTGTCTCGTTCTTCTTACAGAAGATAAGAACAATCATCCATATATCTCTATTGTAATGAATGCTGATACAAAGCCATTGCTTTATAAAGATATGACAGCAATTGTGGAAGCAATTCCTGAAAAATAATATGTAAAAATATAGAAGGGGCATCCATAATACGGATACCCCTTTTTTAGGATGAACTTCCAATTCTTCCATAAAGGCTGATGAGATAAAGTCCACATAGACCGATAATGGTATAAATAATTCTGGAAATCCATGTGAGATTTCCAAAGATTACGGCTACGATGTCCAGTTTAAATATACCAACCAGAAGCCAGTTAAGTGCACCGATGATCACAAGCGTCAATGCAGTGTTATCAAACCATTTCATCTGAGTAATCCTCCTTTTATCGAATGATAATAGTATTGCCGGGAAAAGTGGAATTATACATTGCGGAAAGGATTTTTATCATGGATAAAAGTGAAAAATATTATCCATATTCACAATATCTCAAAGAAAGATATGGAGAAAAAGTATATAAACTTCCGGTAAATCTCCCGGTCAGCTGTCCAAATAGAATTAACGGAAACGGCTGTTCGTTCTGTGCAGAAAAGGGAACCGGATTTGAAGCAATGGACTCTGCCGTATCTGTCACAGAACAGCTTCTTAGGACTCGCGACTACATTGAGAAACGTTATCATGCGCATAAGTTTATTGCGTATTTTCAAAACTTTACGAATACATTTTTACCGCTTGAAATATTCCGTTCATATATCGAGGAAGCATCCCGCGTTCCTGATATTGTTGAAATTGCCGTCTCTACACGTCCGGATTGTATACGGGATGACTACCTGGATGTATTACATACAGTCCGGGAAAAAACCGGAATCCAGATTACGATCGAACTAGGACTTCAAACAGTGAATTATCATACCTTAAAACAAATATCAAGAGGTCATTCTCTTGCGGAATTTATCGATGCGGTCCTGCATATCAACAAATATTCTTTCGATATCTGTACCCATGTAATCCTGAATCTTCCGGGAGATGATCTGGATGACAGCATTGAAACGGCAAAAATATTATCTGCACTTCCGGTACAGATCGTAAAAGCACATTCTCTTTATATTGCTAAGAATACAAAGTTGTGCGAAGCGTATGAAAATGGTACAATATCTCTATGTAAAAAAGAAGAGTACCTGAACCGCCTCATCCTGTTTCTGGAATATCTGAGACCGGATATTGCAATTGAGCGCCTGTTCAGCCGTATTCCGGAAAAGGATGCTGTATTCTGTAACTGGGACACCAGCTGGTGGAAGTTAAGAGATGAACTATTTGAAATCATGACAGAAAGGCAAAGTTATCAGGGAAAGGCATTTCACTATTTAAATGGATCAGCGTTACGTATGTTAAAGCAATAAAGATAGGAGGCCGGAAATTTGGCTGGAAACACGCAATCATCAAATATAAAAGTATATCAGAAGAAAAAACATTTAAATATTGGGATCATCATTTTTGGTGTTATATTTATTTATCTTGTTGTAACTGTATTAATGTATCTGACAGAAAAACATATTTCTGTTTATGAGGTTCGGGAAGGATCCATTCTCAAAGACAATTCCTATACCGGTCTTGCCATCCGTAATGAAACAGTAATCCGCTCCGAAGACAATGGATACGTTAATTACTTTGTTTCAGCCGGTAGTAAAGTCGGTGCTAAAACACAGATTTATTCTCTTTCTGACCACAAGTTACAGTTTGAATCAAAATCAGGAAAAAGTCAGAAATTAACCTCCGTTGAGCAGAACAATATACGTCAGAAGACCCAGACTTTCTGCGAAAATTATTCTGATGAAAGTTTCGGAGATGTATATACATTAAAAAGTAATATCTCAAATGTGCTGGATGGAAAATCAAATCAGAACCGTCAGACTCAGCTTGCTGCTCTGACCGATGCAGATACCGACGGACTTCATGTGTTTTCTGCGGATTCTGACGGTATCATATGTTATTATGTGGACGGATTCGAAAAAACTAGTGCGGATGATGTAACCCCGGATATGTTAAGCAAAGAAGGCTATCGTAAAAAAGAGCAGAAGAACAATACCCGGATTAAATCCGGCACACCGGTATACAAATTAATCAAAGATGATGACTGGACTTTGGTTATTCCTTTAACCAAAGAGTGTGCAAAAGAGTTGAAAGATTCTTCTAGTATCCATGTACGTTTTCCGAAAGATAATGAAACTATGACCGCTGCATTTTCCATGAAAAAAGTAAAAGGGTCTTATCTCGGATATCTTGCATTTGATTCTTCGATGGTACGCTATGCCCAGGATCGTTTTGTTGACGTAGAACTGATACTCGAAGATCAGTCCGGACTTAAAATACCGAAATCAGCGATTACAAAGAAGGACTTCTATGTAATTCCGGAAGATTATCTTACCCAGGGCGGAAATAGTAACAGTACCGGTGTATTGATCGATACCGGGAAAGAGAATGCAGAATTTCAGGCTGTTGATATCTATTACCGCGATACACAGACCGGTTCTGTCTATGTTGATCCGGATGATTTTGAAAAAAATACAACCTTAAAAAAAGCAGGCTCTTCAGATACTTATCAATTATCAGAAACAAAGCAATTAAAGGGAGTTTATAATATCAACCGGGGGTATGCGGTATTCCGTCAGGTACAGATTTTATGCGAAAGCGATGATTACTATATTGTACAAAGTGGAAATGATTATGGTCTGTCCAATTACGACCACATTGCACTGACAGGAAAAGACGTACATGAGGGTGATGTCATTTCTTAATTTGATATAAGAGAAAAGGAGCTAGAAATTATGTTAAAAGAAAATCTTGCAAAAGTAGAAGAAAATATCCAGGCTGCATGCGACCGCGCCGGCCGTAAGAGAGAAGAGGTTACGTTGATCGCAGTAAGCAAAACAAAACCTGTAGAGATGCTGCAGGAAGCATATGATCTGGGTGTTCGTGTCAATGGAGAGAACAAAGCACAGGAACTCGCTTCCAAATATGAAGTTCTGCCAAAAGATATCCACTGGCATATGATCGGTCATATGCAGCGTAATAAGGTCAAATATATTATTGATAAAGTAGATCTTATTCATTCTGTGGATTCTGTCCGATTGGCTGAAACAATTGATAAAGAAGCAGAAAAACATAACGTTACAGCCAATATACTGATCGAAGTGAATGTTGCGAAAGAAGAAAGTAAGTTCGGACTTATGCCGGAAGAAGTTCCTGCATTCGTAGAGCAGATATCAAAATTTTCACATATCCGTGTAAAAGGTCTTATGACAATTGCTCCATTTGTAGAAAATCCTGAGGATAATCGCCCTGTTTTTGCTCATTTACGCAAATTATCTGTTGACATCGCAAAGAAAAACATTGATAATATTACTATGAGTATTCTTTCTATGGGTATGACAAATGACTATCCGGTAGCCATAGAAGAAGGAGCTACCATGGTCCGTGTTGGTACCGGAATCTTCGGAGCACGAGACTATACTCATCAAGTATAAACGGAAGATAGGAGATTTATTAAAAATGGGAGTATTAGATAAGTTCTTAAGTATCATGAAGTTAGACGACGGAGATGATGAATACGATGAGGATGAATTCTTCGACGATGACGAATATGATGATGATTATGAAGAAAAGCCCAAGAGAAGCCTCTTTCATAAAAACACCAAAGACAATGATAAAGATTTCGATGAAGACGATGAAGACGATTACACAGCACCTGTGAAGTCCAAATCTGCATTCTCTAATAATAAAGTAACACCTATGCGTCAGCCTGCAAGAAGAAGCAGTGTAAATATGGAGGTTTGCGTGATCAAGCCAACTTCTGTAGAAGATTCAAGAGAGATTACAGAGACTTTATTAAGTGGACGTACCGTTATTTTGAATCTTGAGGGACTGGATCTTGAGATTGCACAGCGTATTATTGATTTTACTTCAGGTGCTACATTTGCAATCAGTGGTAACCTGCAGAAGATTTCGAATTACATATTCCTGGTAACACCTACAAATGTAGATATTTCGGGAGATCTTCAGGATCTGTTGAACACTTCTTTGGATTCTTCATCTATGAGGACAAGATTTTAATTATGAACAAAGAAGAAAGTATGTTACAGAAACGTCTGGTTGAACTTTCCAGACTTGCATATAACAGAGGAATTGTTGTATTTTCTGACTTTCTTAATTTGAATGAATTGAATATTCTTCATACGACACCGAAAGACATGTTCTTATCCCAGTATAAGACGTATGGTGGATATGACTTATCAGAGCGTCAGATGGCTGTATTTCTACCTGATGCTCTTTATTATGAGTATGAATATCCGATTCAGACAATAGAAGTCAGCCCGCTGAATAAGAAGTTTTCCGAAGATCTTACTCACCGCGATTATCTTGGTGCACTGATGAATCTTGGTATTGAACGTTGTAAGATCGGAGATATTATTGCAGAAGATCATAAAGCGCTGATATTTGTCAAAGAAGAAATGGCAGAATATGTCACCGATAATCTGACTCAGATCAGACATACTCATGTAAAAGCAACGATCGGTACCGGTGTTCAGGTTGATTATGAACCGAGATACGAAGAATTAAAAGGAACCGTATCATCCATCCGTCTCGATAGTGTTCTCGCTTTGGCATATCCTCTTTCCAGAAGTAAGATCACGTCTCAGATTGAAGCCGGAAAAGTGTTTGTGAATGGAAAACTGATTACCAGTAACGGATACCGGTTAAAAGAGAATGATATAATTTCCGTTCGTAAAATGGGTCGTATTGCCTATAATGGGATCCTGTCTGAGACAAAAAAAGGACGTTATATGATTTCTGTACGCAAATATATATAGTTTTTGTACTATGAATTCAAAAAAGTTATAGATTCATAGTATGATCGGCAAGGAGTATCATGAATACAAATACAAAACGTATCACACATTATATCACAGCACTGATCAGTGTTGTTGTACTGGTATGCATAGACCAGTTTACAAAATATCTTGTTGTCGGACACTTAAAAGACCGGCCGGCTTATGTACTGATCAGAAATATATTTCAATTAGAATATCTTGAAAACAGAGGAGCTGCATTCGGTATACTGCAAAACCAGAGAGTTTTCTTTTACATCAGTGTACTCCTGATTACCGCAGCTGTGATTTGGTTCTACAGCAAAGTACCTATGGGGAAAAAATATCTGCCACTTCGTATCTGTGCGGTATTGATCGTTGGCGGGGCTTTCGGTAACTGTATTGACCGTATCCGCCTGAATTATGTAGTCGATTTCTTTTATTTCAAACTGATCGACTTTCCGATTTTTAATGTTGCAGATATCTATGTTACCGTTGCAGCATTCCTGTTAGTTATATTAATACTCGTTTACTATAAGGAGGAAGACCTTGAAAGAATTTTCCATCGATCTTAATGCCGAAGGCCAGCGGATTGACCTCTATCTTTCCGAACAGTTCGAAGACAGATCAAGATCTTATATTCAGAAAATCATCAAAGATGGATATGTAAAAGTAAACCAGAAGCCTGTAAAATCCAATTACAGGCTTTCTTTTGATGACAGGGTAGAAGTTACCCTTCCAGAAGCAAAAGAGCCTGATATCGTGCCTGAGAACATTCCACTGGATATCTTATATGAGGATCAGGATATTATTATGATCAATAAACCAAAGCAGATGGTTGTTCACCCTGCTCCAGGACATTACAGCGGAACATTGGTCAATGCTCTGATGTATCACTGCGGAAATGAACTGTCCGGTATCAACGGCTGTATGCGTCCCGGAATTGTTCACCGCATTGATATGGACACCACGGGTTCACTGGTCATCTGCAAGAACGATAAAGCTCATCAGAGCCTTTCCGAACAATTAAAGGTACACTCTATCCGTCGTATCTATGTTGCGATCGTACATGGTAATATCAAAGAAGATTCCGGTACGGTTAATGCACCGGTCGGACGTCATCCGACAGACCGCAAGAAAATGAGTACTCACTGTAAAAATGGACGGGAGGCCATTACCCACTACAAAGTTCTGGAACGTTTCGGAGATTATACCTATATCCAATGTGAGCTTGAAACCGGACGAACCCATCAGATCCGTGTCCATATGGCAAGCATCGGTCATCCTCTGCTCGGTGACGAAGTTTACGGTCCGAAAAAGTGTCCTTTTAAAGGATTGCAGGGACAGACTTTACATGCACGCACTCTTGGTATCATACACCCATCTACCGGGGAATACCTGGAAGTCAACGCACCCCTTCCGGAATATTTTATCGAACTATTAGACAGACTAAGGAATATTTGCAGGTAAATTATGTGAAAATTCTATACATTTCTCCGAGTTTGCTGTATAATATGTTTATATTAATTTATGTATAGGAGCGTGGTATATATGGCAAAGACAAATACAATCATTACGATCGGCCGTGAATATGGTAGTGCCGGACGCCAGATCGGATATAAAGTTGCGGAAGATCTTGGAATCAAATTATACGACAGAGAACTGCTGGAACGCGCAGCAAAAGAAAGTGGTATCTGTGAAGAACTTTTTGAGACACATGATGAGAAACCTACCAATAGTTTTCTGTATTCTTTAGTTATGGATACATATTCTATGGGGTATGCATCATCTGCATTATCCGGAAGCATTTTTTGAACATTTGCGGTATGGAATTGCGCTTCGCAACATGCATCCAGGCCACGCAGAAGTCTATGTTTGCGAACTGCTTCGGCTGCTGATCCGGGAGTGTGTCGCGGATCAGGACTCCGTTTCCGGCGAAGCGGAAAGTTCCGACCACCGGATTCATCAGATTCAGGAGTTCATAAAATGCAACTACGCCGGCAACATCAGCGTCCGTGACATTGCCGACGCCGTGGGACTCAAGGAGGTGCAATGCCGCAGGATCTTTCAGAAGGCGACCCGGATGAGCCCGATGGAGTACCTGAATCGGCTGCGGCTGCTTTACGCGATGCGTCTTCTGATCTGCAGTGACCAGAATGTCGGAGAGATCGCCTCCGCCGTGGGCTTTCACTCGGCGAGCTACTTTTGCCGCACCTTCCGCAAGTTCTATCGGAAAAGCCCGGAAGAACAGCGGAAGTTATATCGCTGATTTCTGTTTGCATGTATACAGAATTTTGAACAGGCCTTTCGGTCCCGAACTGCGTTCTAAATCATCCGGAGACAGATTGTGTTGTTTGTCACGAGGATGCATGAGGAAAAGTTCGCTCTATAGATATCCTATTCTGAGGACGAGGTGCACACTCTTGTTTTAAAGTTGAGCAATTTTTGATGAATCTCGCAGAGAATTTTTCGAGACGAATGGAGCACCCTACCTTGGGGATTTGAAAAATTCGTCATTTTAAGGTGGAGAGAAGAGTTCAGGGAAATCCTAAAACAGTCGACCATTTTTTGTCTTTTGGGCCGATCGG
>ENA-ORMN01003479-ORMN01003479.1-human-gut-metagenome-genome-assembly--contig:-NODE-3479-length-12319-cov-4.587573_pt1 | contig 12319 bp, 10 predicted proteins | sample MGYA00242102_ERZ508993 | MGnify/ENA primary metagenome ERZ508993 (study PRJEB26280, sample SAMEA2338770) | human gut metagenome | biome: human gut; feature: human-associated habitat; material: faeces... | reverse complement strand
GGCTCCGTCCGGCGGCAGCAGCTCGGGGGGCAGCTCCGGCTCCTCCCGCAAGCTTGCGTTGTCGTCGGAGGTCGGCACGGGCGGGGAGGTCTACGTCAAGACCAACGCCACCGTTTCCTATTTCAGCTACGTGGTGATCCCGTCCGGTTACACGAACGAAAACGTCAGACTGGACAATACGGGGGTGGATACCTCCAAGCCCGGCACCTACACGGTGACCTACACCCTTGTGAGCGCTTCCGGAAAGGTAGTGAACACGCTGACTCTCAAGATCGTGGTGGGCAGTCATTCCCGGGATGAGCTGATGAACCGGATTGCCACTGAGGCGACAAGGCTTGGCATTACCAAGGAGCTTTCCACGGTGGAAAAGATACGCAAGATCTATGAGTACGTGAATTCTCCCTCCATGTCGGCTTCTTCGGCAACCTTTGCCTTTACCGACAAGCCGCAGTCGAGCCGCCCGAACTGGAACACTGCCAACTGGGAAAGCGACTGGATCGAGGAAGCGTGGGCAGCGCTTGACAGCAAGGAGGCAGACTGCTTCTCCTATTACTCGGTTTCCAAGGCGTTCTTTGAATACTTCGGCATTGAAAACACCGGGGTCAAGCGGGCATACAACGAGACCTTCAAGGGCGCCCATGTGCTGAATCTTGTCAACATCGGAACCAAGGAGGCGCCCAAGTGGTATTATTACGATTCGACCCGCCTTGGCGGAACCTTTGCGGACGGCGGAAAAAACGCCTGCCTCGTGACCAAGGCAAAGCTTGACACCTACACCTCCAGCAAGGGTGAGACCGGTTTCTTCAACTTTGATACGACCGGACTTCCCACGACCGAAACCACACCGCTCAGCTGACGAAAGGGGCGGAATATGCGCAAAAATATTCTGGAATATCTGGAGCATACCGCCGCACGGCATCCGGACAAGCTCGCTTTTTCCACCGGAAAAGAGGGAATGAGCTTCGGGGAAGTCCTGCGGGATGCCCGTGCCATCGGCAGTTTTCTGGCGGGAGAGGGCTTTTACGCCGAGCCGGTGGTAATCTTCATGGACAAGCATCCGCACACGGTCACCGCCTTTTTTGGGGCGGTGTATGCCGGATGCTTTTACGTCTGCATTGACGAAAAAATGCCGCCCGCACGGATTGCCGCAATCTTTGAGAGTCTGAAGCCACGGGCGATGATCGCCGACCGGAAAAATCTGGCGGCGGCAAAGGCGCTCGGTGTGGAGCGGCTGTATCTTTACGACGACATTGTGACCTGCGATGCCGATGAAGACCGGCTTGCGGACATCCGGCGCCGTCAGTGTGACGTGGACGCTATTTACGTGGTGTTCACCTCCGGATCCACCGGCGTTCCGAAAGGCGTCGTAGCCTGCCACCGGTCGGTTCTGGACTATACCGAAGCGCTTACCGAAGCGCTCGGATTTTCACAGGACACGGTGTTTGCCAACCAGACGCCGCTTTATTTCGACGCTCCGCTCAAGGAGCTGATGCCCACCCTCAAGCTGGGGGCAACCACTTATTTTGTGCCGAAGATGCTCTTTTCTTTTCCGGTGCGGCTGGTGGAATATCTGGACGAATACCGGATCAACACGGTCTGCTGGGTGGTGTCCGCCCTGGTGCAGATATCCGCTCTCGGCGCTCTGGAAAATCACACCCCGAAATATCTGACCAAGGTCGCTTTCGGCAGTGAGGTGTTCCCCCGCAGGCAGTATGATCTGTGGCGGAAGGCTTTGCCGCAGGCAGAATTTTACAACCTGTACGGACCTACCGAGGCAACCGGAATGTCCTGCTTCTGGCACGCCGTGCGGGAGCTTGACGCCGAGGAGCCGATTCCGGTGGGACAGCCCTTTGACAATACCGGACTTCTTTTGCTGGACGAGGAAAACAAGCCGGCAAAGCCCGGCGAGCCCGGCGAGATCTGCCTGCGTGGCACCTGCGTGACCATGGGCTATTACCGCAACCCCGAAAAGAGCGGGGAGGTGTTCGTGCAGAACCCGCTGAATTCCGCATGGGACGAGCGGATCTACCGCACCGGAGATCTCGGGAGGATCAACGGGCACGGGGAGCTTGTGTTCCTGTGCCGGAAGGATTCCCAGATCAAGCACATGGGACACCGGATCGAGCTTGGCGAGATCGAAGCGGCGGCGCTCCGCCTGCCGACCGTCAGCCGGGCGGCGTGCGTGTACGACGACCGTGCCCGCCGGATCGTACTGTTCTATACCGGCGACGCCGGAGAAGCGGCGCTTTCTGCCCACCTTGCCGGACTTCTGCCCCGGTATATGCTGCCGGCAGTGCTGGTGCGCCGGCAGGCGCTTCCGCTGACCGACAACGGAAAGCTGGATCGCCGTACTCTGCGGCGTGAGGCGGAGGAGCTGGACTGAACCGGTAATTCGCAAAACCGAAATATGCCGCTTTGCGGTTGAGAAAGGATAAAAACTCAATGATGGAAAAGCTTTTGGAAATTCTTTCTTCGCTTCATCCGGACGTGGATTTTTCCACGGCGGAGGGGCTTGTGGACGAGGGAATTCTGGATTCCCTGGATATCGTGACGCTTGTCACCGAAATTGACGCCGAGCTTGGCGTCACCGTGCCGGCAGAGGAGATTCTGCCCGAAAACTTCAATTCCGCCGCCGCACTGTACGACCTGATTACCCGACTGGACAGGGATTGACGGGGCGACCGGATGCAGTTCACCTCCTATTGGTTTCTGGGATTCCTCTGCGTGCTGTTTCTGGTGTACTATCTGGTACCGAAAAAAATGCAGTGGGGAGTCCTGCTTGCGGCAAGCTACGGCTTTTACGCCTTTGCGGGGCTTGACTGTCTGCTTCTGATCCTTCTGACCACCCTTTGCGCCTATGCGGTATCCCGTCTGATGGAGGCGGGACGTGCACGGGAGGAGGCGGAGGTTGCCGCCCGGCGGGAAGAATGGGACAAGGAGCGGCGGAAAGCATACCGTGCCGCCTGCAAGAAAAAACGCTTCCATATCCTGGTGGCAGGGCTTGTATTGCTGTTCGGGCTTCTTGCCGTGCTGAAATATACCGGCTTTGCGTTGCGGAATCTGAACGGGATTCTGCACCTGTTTGGCGCAGAGGGCGTGAAGATTCCCGATCTGCTGTTGCCGCTGGGCATTTCCTTTTATATTTTCCAGACCACCGGCTACCTGATCGACGTGTACCGTGGCAAGTGTGCGGCAGAAAAGAATCCGGCACGCCTTGCGCTTTTCGTGTCTTTCTTTCCGCAACTGGTGCAGGGACCGATTTCCCGTTACGGCGACCTTGCGGGTCAGCTCTATGCGGAGCACCCCTTTGACGCCCGGAATTTTACATACGGACTTCAGCGGATCCTCTGGGGCTATTTCAACAAGCTGGTCATTGCCGACCGGATCCTGATCGTGATGAAGGTACTGCTCGGCAACACGGCAGAGTATCGGGGCGCTTACGTCTGCGCACTGATTCTTCTGTATTCGATGGAGATTTACGCCGATTTTACCGGCGGAATCGACATCACTATCGGCGTGGCGCAGGCACTTGGCATCCGCCTTGCCGAAAACTTCAACCACCCCTTTGCCTCCACCTCTACCAAGGAATACTGGCGGCGCTGGCACATCACCATGGGAACGTGGTTTACCGACTATGTGTTTTATCCGCTTTCGGTCTGCCGACCGATGATGAAGCTTTCCCGTTTCAGCCGGAAAAAGCTCGGCGGGGTGGTGGGAAAGCGGATTCCCGTATATCTCGCCACGGCGGTCACTTGGTTTCTGACCGGTCTTTGGCACGGCGCCGCATGGAACTTTATCGTGTGGGGAATGCTCAACTGCCTGGTGATCCTCGTGTCGCAGGAACTGGAGCCGCTCTACACCCGCTTCCGGCAACGCTTTCCGAAGCTTACCGCAGGGCGTGCCTATCACGGCTTTATGTGCGCAAGAACCTTTCTGCTGATGGGGCTGATCCGCTCGCTCGACTGCTATCGGGACGTTGGTGTGACCTTCCGGATGTGGGGCAGTATGCTGACGGTGTTCAACTGGGGCACCCTCTGGAAAAACGTTGCCGACCTCGGGTTGACCGGAGCCGACTGGGGCATCCTTGCCCTTGCGGTGGCAGTGATGTGTATCGTCAGCGCTCTTTCGGCAAAGAAGAGCGTGCGGGAGCGGCTGTATGACCGCCCGGTGCTCTCGTGGGTGCTGTGCGGTGCGTTGTTGCTTACCGTGGTTCTGGTAGGTATTTACGGCGTGGGGTATGACGCCACGCAGTTCATTTACGACCAGTTCTGACAAGACCAAAGGAAAGGGGCAGGCGGTACGCCGTTTATAAGAATGAAAAAAAGAATTCTGACAGCAGTGGCGGCAGTGATCCTGCTTGCTCTGCTTCTGGCGTTTTTTCAGGCGCTGGTGAGACCGAAATATACCGACAACGCCGAGGGGGCGCTGATCGGAGAATATTATCTTGAAAAAAACAAGGACCACGATGTTATTTTCGTCGGGGACTGTGAGGTATACGAAAGCTTTGTGCCGGCGGTTCTGTGGGAGGAATACGGCATCCGCTCTTACGTGCGGGGCAGTGCCCAACAGCTGGTGTGGCAGTCCTACTATCTTCTGGAGGAGACCTTCTGCTACGAACAGCCAAAGGCAGTGGTGTACAACGTGCTGGCGCTGAAATACGGCGTGCCGCAGAACGAGGCGTTCAACCGCATGACGCTGGACGGCATGAAGTGGTCGTCCTCCAAGGTGAAAGCGGTGCGGGCTTCGATGACCGAAGACGAGCACTTTCTAGACTATGTATTTCCGCTGTTGCGTTTTCATTCCCGTATCACCTCACTGACCGGCGAGGACTTCCGCTACCTCTTTTCGGCGCCGTCGGTCTCTTATGACGGCTATCTGATGAAGACCGGCGTGGTGCCCATGAGCGGTGAGCAGGAGGCGGGCAGGGAGCTGACCGACTATACCTTGCCGGCGACCTCCATGGACTATCTGGAGCGGATGCGTGCCCTTTGCGAGGAAAACGGCGCCGAGTTGATCCTCATCAAGGCGCCCACCAACTCCTGGGGCTACTGGTGGTATGACGAATGGGACAGGCAGGTAGTGGATTATGCCGCAGAGCATGATCTGCACTACTATAATTTTATTCCGGACGCCGGGGCGATCGGGATCGACTGGACGACCGATACTTACGATGCCGGCGTGCACCTCAACGTGTCGGGGGCAGAGAAGATGACACGCTATTTCGGAGCGATCCTTGCCGAAAAGCACGATCTGGCAGACCTGCGGGGCAAGTGCGAGACCTCCGGGGCGTGGGACCGGAAAGCCGCTGACTACCGGCGGGCAAAAGAAAACGCACAATAAGAAATGAAAGAACAGGGTGAGAAACGATGAAAAAACAAAAACTCCTGAAAATACTGGCGGCGGCACTTGCGCTGAGCGCCGTGCTGTTCTGCTTTGCCGCCTGCAAGGACGAGCAGATGCCGGCGGAGACCAAGAACACCAAGGCGCAGGAAAATACGGCGGGGGGCGTTGCCTTTTACGTAACGGTCGGACAGACCAGAATCGAGCTTGGCGCCGATGCGGCACCGGTGATCTCGGCACTGGGAGAGCCTCAGAGCCGTCAGGAGATCGGCGACTGTGCCGGACTTGGCGCACAGGTGCGCTATAACTATCCCTCGGTCATTCTGTACACGCTGATCTCCGGAAATCAGGAGACGGTGGATCAGATCACCCTGCGGGACGATACCGTGTCCACGCCGGCAGGGATCCGGATCGGAAGCACCGAGGCGGCGGTTCTGTCGGCATACGGCGAGCCTGCGTCACGGGATGACAGCTCGGTTCAGTATATCGGTGGGAATTTGACGCTGAAATTCAGACTGAGTGAGCAGAAGGTCAGCGGGATCGACCTGATCCGCAAGTCCTGACTTCCGACGGAAATCGACCTGAAACGACAAAAAACACGCAAAGAGGTCCTTCTGTGGCAAGACCAGCCGCCGGAGGACCTCTTTTTTTGAAAATTTTTTGAGAAATTAGCACTGTTCACAAATAATTAACAAAAATATTTGGAAAAACTATTGACAAAAGGAGAGAAAAGTGATAAATTTTATACAGTGGTTTAGCACTTAGAGTGTTTGAGTGCTAAAATCACAAATCGGATGAGGAGGAAACGATGTATGGAACATTCGAAATTGAGTGAAAGAAAAAAACAGATACTCAAGGCGATTGTAGAAGCACATATTGAGGGCGGCGATCCCGTCGGCTCCAAGTATATCATGCAGAACACACTTCTTTCCTGTTCGTCCGCCACCATCCGGAACGAAATGGCAGAGCTGGAACAGCTGGGCTATCTCCAACAGCCGCATACGTCCGCCGGACGTGTGCCGAGCGAGCTTGGCTACCGTTTTTACGTGGACAGTCTTGTGGAACAGTATGCCAGGACCACGCACGAGGTGGTGCAGATCAATCAGTTGCTGAAAGCCAAAATGACCGAGATCGATCAGATTCTCGAAACGGCTTCCCGCCTGGCTTCCTCCATGACCAATTACACCGGTATTGCCATCAAGCCGAAAGCGTCATCGGTCACCATGTCGAAATATGAGATCGTCTCAATGGACGATACGCATTTTGCCATGGTCATGATTACCTCCGGCGCCACGGTCAAGACCAAAAAGGTCAAGGTCGAACAGCCCATTCCCGAGGGCGCTCTTGCAAAACTTGCCGCACTTTTCAACACCGTGCTTTGCGGCGTCAGCGCAGACCGGATTACGCTTCCTATTATTATGGAAATGGAATCCCGGATGGGCGATGCGGCGTTCCTTGTGAACCCGGCGGTGAAATGCGTGTACGAGGTGATGAGCGAGATCGACGGCGGCGAACTTCGTCTGTCGGGGCTGAACCATCTTCTGGAGTATCCGGAATATGCGGACGCTCAGCAGTTCGGACAGCTTCTGGGAACACTGGAAAGCCAGGATGAAATTCTGGATCTGGTTTCTCAGCCGGAGAACGACGAGATCAACGTGGTCATCGGCTCGGAAAGTCCGGTCAAGGTCATGAACAATTCGGCGCTGGTATTCAAGCCGATCAAAAAAGGCGATCGCACCGTCGGCGTGATTGCCGTGCTGGGACCGAGGAGGATGAATTACAGGCAGGTATTGAAGGCGATCGGAGAGATCAGCGGAAGTATTTCCGATATCATCAACGACAAGCCGCCCAATGCGCTGGAAGAAAGTAAAGGAGAACATGATGGAGGATAACAAGCAGAACGCTTCGGCAGAGGAAACTCTGAACCAAACGGAGGAACAGACCGCCGGAGAAACGGTTGCGGACGACAAACAGACGGCCGCAGAGCAGGAGCTGCCGGAGGACGCCGCAGAGGCGGAATACGACACCTCCGCCGAGTCCGACCGGGACGCCGATGAAAAGCAGAACGGAAAGACCCGGAAAAAGATCCGGAAGCTGGAGAGCGAAATCGAAAAACTTACCGATGAGCGGGACAGCGGAAAGAAACAGCTGGCAGAAGCAAACGACAAATATATGCGACTGTTTGCGGAATATGACAACTTTCGCAAGCGCTCCGCAAAGGAGCGGGAGGGTGTGTATGCCGATGCGTATATCGACGCACTGACGCAGATCCTGCCGATTCTCGACAACCTGGAGCGTGCGGCACAGTTTTCCGACGAAGATGCGGAAACACCCATGGCAAAGGGACTGGCACTGACGCTGAAAAGCTTTGAAGAGGTGCTTTCCAAGATGGGAGTCAAGGAGATCGAAGCGCTGGGAAAGAGCTTTGATCCCAATCTTCACAATGCAGTGATGCATATTGAGGATGAAAATTACGGGGAAAATGAAATTGTTGAGGTCTTTATGAAAGGATACATCCGGGGCGAAAAAGTGCTCCGGCACTCCATGGTAAAGGTTGCCAACTGACCCCGTAAACAATACAAATTCAAATTAAAAAATTTTAACGATCCTGAAGGAGGATACAATCATGGGAAAAATTATTGGTATAGATCTGGGTACAACAAACTCTTGCGTGGCGGTATTTGAAGGCGGCGAGCCGATCGTCATTCCGAATCCCGAAGGAGCACGCACCACGCCTTCGGTTGTGGCTTTCACAAAAACGGGCGAAAGAATTGTCGGTCAGGTGGCAAAGCGTCAGGCAATCACCAACCCCGACAGAACGGTAATCAGTATCAAGAGAGAAATGGGTACCGCTTATAAAAAGGAGATCGACGGCAAGTCCTACACGCCGCAGGAAATCTCCGCTATGATTCTGCAGAAGTTGAAAGCGGATGCGGAAGCTTATCTGGGCACGCCGGTAACGCAGGCGGTCATCACCGTTCCGGCTTACTTCTCGGACGCTCAGAGACAGGCAACCAAGGACGCCGGTAAGATCGCCGGACTGGAAGTTCTGAGAATTATCAACGAGCCGACGGCGGCAGCGCTTGCTTACGGTATGGATAAGGAAAACGACCAGAAGATCATGGTGTTCGACCTCGGCGGCGGTACCTTCGACGTATCTCTGCTTGAGATCTCGGACGGCGTGTTCGAGGTGCTGGCAACTGCCGGTAACAACCGCCTGGGCGGCGACGACTTTGACCAGCGCATAATCGACTGGATGGCAGACCGCTTCAAAGCTGAGAACGGCGTAGACCTGCGCAACGACAAGATGGTAATGCAGAGACTGAAGGAAGCCGCTGAAAAGGCAAAGATCGAGCTTTCCGGTATGTCCAGCACCAACATCAACCTGCCGTTTATCACGGCAACCGCCGCAGGACCGCTTCACTTTGACGCAACCCTGACCCGTGCGGAATTCGACCGCATCACCGCAGACCTTGTGGAAGCGACCATGGGTCCGACCCGTCAGGTACTTTCCGACGCCGGACTGAACGCTTCGCAGATCGACAAGGTACTGCTCGTGGGTGGTTCTACCAGAATTCCCGCCGTGCAGGAAGCGGTCAAGAAGTTCCTCGGCAAAGAGCCGTTCAAGGGCATCAACCCCGATGAGTGCGTGGCAATCGGTGCCGCTATCCAGGGCGGTGTGCTCGGCGGCGACGTAAAGGATCTGCTTCTGCTGGACGTAACGCCTCTGTCCCTCGGTATCGAGACGCTGGGCGGCGTGTTCAACAAGATCATTGAAAGAAATACCACTATCCCGGTGAAGAAGAGCCAGGTGTACTCCACCGCCGCAGACGGGCAGACCTCCGTGGAGATCCACGTTCTGCAGGGCGAGCGTGAAATGGCGGCATACAACACCACCCTCGGCAGATTCGTTCTGGACGGAATTCCTGCCGCTCCCCGTGGCGTTCCTCAGATCGAGGTCACCTTTGATATCGACGCAAACGGTATCGTAAATGTCAGCGCAAAGGACCTTGGCACCGGCAAGGAACAGCACATCACCATCACTTCCTCCACCAATATGTCCAAGGAGGACATTGACAAGGCAGTGAAGGACGCTGAAAAGTTTGCCGAGGAGGATAAGCGCCAGAAGGAAACGGTTGAGGTGAAGAACCGTGCCGATTCCATGGTATTCCAGGCAGAAAAGACGCTGGAAGAGGTTGGCGACAAACTCGGCGACAGCGAAAAGGCACCGGTCAAGGAGGCAATTGAAAAGCTGAAAGCAACCATTGCCACCAACAATACCGATGCAATCAAGGCGGACACCGAGGCGTTGGAAAAGGCGTTCTACGCACTGTCCGAGAAGCTGTACGCACAGCAGGGCGCCGCAGGACAGGGTCAGGGATTTGACCCCAACATGGGCGGCAACGCCGGCGATAACGGCGCACAGGGCGGCGACGGAACCTACTACAACGCCGACTATGAGGACAAAACCAACGATAAAAACAACGGCTGATGAATAATGCCTGCCGGGCTGCCGCAGAGTGTTTTTCCACCCTTGGAAAGGAGCATTTTGCGGCAGCCCAAAAGGTGTTTTTTCGGAAAATTGACATAAGCCACGGAGTTCTTCTCTGTGGCGTGGGAGCAAAATATGGCAGATAAACGAGATTATTATGAGGTACTGGGGCTGAGCAAGGGCGCCGGGGAAGCGGAGATCAAGAAAGCCTACCGGACGCTTGCCAAGAAGTACCACCCCGATATGAACCCGGGCGATAAGGAAGCGGAGGCAAAGTTCAAGGAGATCAACGAGGCTTACGCCGTGCTGTCCGACCCGGATAAAAAGGCAAAGTACGATCAGTTCGGTCATGATGCCTTTGATCCCACGGCAGGCGCCGGCGCATATGGCGGCGGCTTTGGCGGTTTCTCGGACTTTGGAGATATCGGGGATATATTCGGAAATATTTTCGGAGGCGCTTTCGGCGGTTCGTCACGCCAGTCACGGAACAGCCCGATGCGGGGCGAGGACGTGGAGGCAAGGGTGACGATCACCTTTGAGGAAGCCGCTTTCGGTGTAAAGAAAGATATCACCTACAACCGTATCCAGAAATGCCCGGATTGCGGCGGCAGCGGTGCGGCAAAGGGAACGACGGCAGAGACCTGTACCGCCTGCGGCGGAACCGGTCAGCGCCGGGTGACCCAGCGGCTGGGCGGTATGGCGTTTCAGTCCACGACTACCTGTGACGCCTGCCGTGGCAAAGGAAAGATCATTAAAACGCCGTGTCCGAATTGCCGTGGCACCGGATACGTCAAGGTAAGCAAAAAGCTTGCCGTTTCCATTCCTGCCGGAATCGGCGACGGCGAACGGATCGCTTTGAGAGGGCAGGGCTGTGACGGCAGAAACGGGGGACCGGCAGGCGATCTGATCATTACCGTCAGCGTCAAGCGCCATGCGATCTTTGAGCGCAACGGGTACAATATTTACTGCGAAGTCCCGGTTACGGTGGCAGAAGCAACCCTGGGCGCCGAGATCAACGTCCCGACGCTGGAGGGAAATCAGAAATTCAGTATTCCCGAGGGCACACAGCCGGGAACGCAGTTCACTCTGCGGCAAAAGGGAATTCCTTTTGTCAACAGCAATACCCGCCGTGGCGACCTGATCTTTACGGTGAACGTGGAGATCCCGAAGGGACTGAACGAAAAGCAAAAGGAAAGTATGCGTGTCTTTGCCGATTCCTGCGGGGAAAGCAATTATGCCCGCCGGAGCGGATTTTTCAAGCGCATTTTCGACAAAAAGAAAGCCGACTGATGGTCGGCAGGCAATGATAAAAAGAAAGGATGCGGGCACCGCACCGTTCACATCTTCCGGATGTGGGGCGGTGCCGCATTTGTGAAAAAATGACGGATAAGGATTACACCTGTGAGGATTGGGGCGACCAGCACGAATGGACGCAGCTGAAAGTAACGGTAAAGCTGGAGGAGCTGGACGATACCGTGGCGGTCATGAATATGATCTCCAATTACCTTCAGATTGAAGATTACAGCGATATTGACCTGAAAACCTGCTACGGCGACCTGATCGACGAAAAAATTCTCAATGCCGATAAAAGCATTGCGTCGGTTATGGTGTACCTGCCGGACAGTGCGGGCGTTGCCGATACGCTTTCTTTCCTGCGGGAGCGCTTCCAGGCGCTTCATATCGTGCCGGAAATCACGTTGAGCGGGGTAAAGGAAGAGGACTGGGCAAACTCGTGGAAAGCTTATTATAAGCCGGTCAAGATCGGCGAGAAGATCGTCATCGTGCCCGCATGGGAAAAGTACGACCCGGCGGAGGGCGAGCTTGTGGTGCGCATGGACCCGGGAATGGCTTTCGGTACCGGAACGCATGAAACGACCCGGCTTGTGATCGGACTGCTGGAAAAGTATGTAAAGCCCGGCGACCGGGTGCTGGACGTGGGATGCGGAAGCGGTATCCTGGCGATTTGCGCTTCCAGACTTGGCGCCGCAGAGTGCAAGGCGTATGATATCGATCCGGTGGCGGTGAAGGTCGCACGGGAAAATATCCGGGACAGCGGACTGGAAAACGTCAGCTGTGACGTCTCCGACCTGCTGGCGGGCGTGGACCGTAAGCACGGTGCCTATGACGTCATCTGCGCCAATATTGTGGCGGATATTATCATCCGGATGTCGCCGGACGTGGGGAACCTCATGCACGAAAAGTCGGTCCTGCTGACCTCCGGTATCATATCCGAGCGTGCGGACGACGTGATCGCCGCCCTTTCGGCACATGGGTTGCAGGTCCTGGAGCGCCGGGAAGAAAACGGCTGGTGCGCCCTCGCCGTGACAAAGGCGTAAAAAATTGAAAATGTACCCGGTGCGGTCTGGCTTTGGTCTGACCGCACCGTTTTTTTGCCGTCTTTAGGCATAGAAGAAAACCCCCGGTTTTACGGGGGGGAAGAAAAGAAGCTTTAGCAAAGAAAGAAGTGCGAGCTTGATGCAAGCCCGA
>ENA-ORMN01003478-ORMN01003478.1-human-gut-metagenome-genome-assembly--contig:-NODE-3478-length-12322-cov-3.094807_pt1 | contig 12322 bp, 12 predicted proteins | sample MGYA00242102_ERZ508993 | MGnify/ENA primary metagenome ERZ508993 (study PRJEB26280, sample SAMEA2338770) | human gut metagenome | biome: human gut; feature: human-associated habitat; material: faeces... | reverse complement strand
GCTTTCTAAGATAGGGAATCCTCAAGATGCGTGTTCTTTTATCCATCTGGCAGGGTTTCAAAAGGAACCTCGTGGTGCTCAGCAAATTCGACGCCAAAGGAAAGGCTGACGGAACCGGAAGTGGTCGTGTCACGAAGCTGCTCACAGCAATGCCGGAGATTGCTTTTGGAAATTCCTGTCAAAACAACAGCAAATTCATCGCCACCGATGCGGTAGACATTTTCACTGCCAAAGCAGTCGCAGAGGATTTTTGCAGCATCACAGATGTATTGGTCACCGGCAAGATGGCCTTTGGAATCATTCATCCGCTTCAGGCCATTGAGATCGCACATAACGATACCGACAGACTGGGAAGCATCAAAATCATTGTTATAAGCCCAGGCAAGTGCGGTGCGGTTTTTGCAGCCGGTGAGCTGGTCGTGAATGGCATTCTGCTCCAATTCATGGGAGTAGTCACGAAGCCGGATCATCATGGAAATGACAAATTCCATCATGTTTATCAAAATGGAGATATTATCCATATATTCGACGGGTGGGTTGTCGACCCCGTAAAAGCCGATGTATTTTTCATTGATTTTAATCGGTCCGGTGACGAGAGTCTGGATTCCCTGCGGTTTTAATATATGGTACATGGCCTCGCTGATGCTGCGGTACTGTTCCATGTCATAGATGATAATATTGTGTGACTTTTTGTATTCTGTGAACCATGCTTCCAGCATGCCGTCGTAAGGAACGTTCTGTAGATTTTCGATTTCTGCGGAAACGCCTTCACGGCAGTACTCATAAGTGTTTGAATACGTGCCGTCTAAATTGTCTTCGAAGATATAGGCACGATCCGAACGCAGGTTTTGGCAGATATATTGTAAAATTTGATTGATGATGCGGTCCGGCGACTCCGCAGAAGAGGCGTATCGTATCATTTCCGTAATAAATTCCTCGTGATTAATTTTCTCCATGTGCACCACTATTCCTTTTCCGTTGTGTTTATTACCTATGATTATATCACATTGCAAAGGGGATAACAAATGATTTATTTGTGAACTTCAAAAACATTTTCAATCTCATCAATATGATCAAGAAAAATGTCTGTGATATCCGGATCGAAATGCGTTCCCCGGTTTTCTTTGAGGATTGCTACGGATTTTTCACGGGTAAAACCTTCCTTATAATGACGGCTTGAACGAAGGGCATCATACACATCAGCGACAGCCATGATTCGGGCAGAAAGAGGAATGGATTCGCCGGATAAACCTTCGGGATATCCGGTTCCGTCGTATTTTTCATGATGGTATAATGCCATGTCATGTGCAATTTGAAAATATTCGTCGCTTTCGACCCCTTTCAGAGTTTCATCTAAAATGCGTGTCCCCTCTACCGGATGTGATTTCATGATCGCAAACTCTTCCTCGGTAAGTTTTCCCTTTTTCTGTAAAATAGAATCGGGAATGGATATTTTTCCGATATCGTGTAAATGCGCTGCATCTGCTACCATTTCTGCATATTCATTTGTCATTTGCGAGGTAAAGCGGGAATCGTGCAGCATCGCATGAGTAAGTATCTTTACAAAGTTCCCGGTGTTTTTGATGTGTAGACCTGTGACGCCATCGCGAGCTTCGATGATCGTGGCAAAACTTCCGATCAAACTTTCGCTGCATGGCAACTACTTTCTTTGTTTTTCTTGCTACATCTGTCTGAAGGCGTTCTGTGTAATAATACCGATCTGTAATTTCGGTCAAAATGATCATGGAGGCGTATTTCGTATCGTCATGATTGATTTCTCGAAGGAAACCTTCATATACACATTTTTCGTACACTTTGTGATGGGTGCATTCCGTATCAAAACGGGTTGTGACAAAGATTAATTCTTTGTTTTGTATTTGCTCACGGATAAAAGAAATAGGATCATGGTGCGTTTCCTTTACAAAATCCAGAAGCTGTTGTGCCCGATTGTTTGCATAAGTGATCTGATCATCAAAATCAAGTACAATCAAGCCATCCTTCATACGTTCGATGGCTTCATCTTTGGCCAGCTCAATTAAATCAAATAATTTGTATCGTTTGATCAGCTGTTCCAATAAAATGGTACAAATGATGTAAGCGGGTACTGTGGAATCATAGCCGCCGGTAAGCCGGAAAAGAAATGCCAAAAGTCCCAGAATACACATTGTGATCATGAGTATTAAAAAAAATACCTGTTTGCGGATAAGGCGCGATTTATGCTGAAGAGAAAAGCGTGTACAGGCAAAAAACATGCTGACAAAATAGAAGCCAAAAATTTGTAGACAGGACCATGTGTTAAAATCAAATGTGGAAATAAACCGGAATAGGAAAAGGAAATATGGCTGTAAAACAAGGTGTTATAATCACTGGTAAAAACTAAAACAGAGATAAAGGCAGCAAGGGAAAACAGAATACATTTTCCTGCTTTTGGAATCGAAAAACCACAATATTTCATTACAAAAATATACATTAAATAGAGGATAAATGGTTTTGCCAGATAACTTATGTGTACAGCCTGCAGTGCCAATTCTTTACCGGTTGCAGTGATTTCCAAAGTATAACCATAGGTGTTTATCAAAATAGCACCGACAAGAAGCAGTAAAAGAGTCTGAAATTTGGAAGGGCGCTGTCTGCTGATGTGAATCAGTTCATAAAACATGAATAATATTCCTAAACATTGTAAAATGAGTAATGTATAATACATATTTCCTCCATTGTAATAATCCTTTTTGTTTTTGCTGTTATAGCATATTTCATTATATCATAAAAAAAATAGTATGACAATTTATAAAAAAGAGAAAATATGGTATACGTTATATAGAATAAACTCGAAAAAGGAGAAAAAATACTATGTTTTGCGAGAAATCGTGTTCTTTTCTCGCCTTTGACAAGGCTAAAAATGAGAGAACGTAGGCGTGGAGGCATAAAGGGATGGAAGGGCTGGCATAATCAAATGCTTATGTGACAAGACAACAAAATAAATTTATTGTGCATTTCATACAAAAAAGAAATATACGCAAACGATTAAGAATGGACTGACTGATTATAAAATTGTGCAATATCAACAAAAATAAGCAGATACATAATTAAATGTATGTGGGATATTGACAAAAACAGAAAAGCGACTTATAATTTAAAATGTAATCATAATTGAATATTTATAAGGAGGCAGATGGTATGGGAAAAAAGGTAGTGGCAAAAATTCTTGTGGTAGTGATGCTTGCGATGACGATCGTTGCTAACTTACCGGGGAATACAGCGAAGGCGGCATTAAATGCTTATTACTTTGGTAATTTGACATATGTCAGCCAATGGGGAGTTTCTTCGCGAAGTGTCACAGATGGTGCACTTAAGGTAACATTCAATTCAAAATACGGTGAAGTAAAATATTCTTTGCCAAATGCAATTTCGCTTTCTTCCATCCGGTCGATCACGATCGGCGCAGGAACAGGCGGACAGGATACGGCATTTAAGTTTTATGATGCCAGCGGGAAAGAGTTGTTTGTAAAATACAATGCGAACAATTGGGGCTATGATGACTTTGAAGTGACGAAAAGCGGAAGCGGTTCGATCAAAACAATTGGAGTTATGTCACAGAGTTCCAGTGCTTATACAGCAACTATTTATAATGTGAGAATTACGACAACTTCCGGAAGTTCCGGCGGTACAACTACGACGTCAGGTACATTGAAGGGTGCGATGAGCGGCACATTTGGAAAAGTTGGAAATGCAGTAAATCTTTCGGATCTCAGAAATTCGAACACATTGGGAATTATTAAAAAGGATTTCAATTCCATTACGATGGAAAATGAGATGAAACCGGATGCCTTTCTTGGTTACAGCCCGACATTGATCTCGACTAGTGAGGCAAAATCTCGCGGTTATATCATTCCGGATGGATATGCAGAAAGAACGGTTCCGGAACTTAACTTTTCCAATATTGATGAAGTGTTAAAAATCGCTTCTCAGAATGGTTTGTCCGTACGTTTCCATACAATGGTATGGCATCAGCAGACACCAAGTTGGTTCTTCAAATACGAGTACAACAGTTATTACAACTATTGTAATGCAGGAACCATGGATAAACGACTGGAATATTATGTGAAAAATATTGTGGCACATATCAGTTCAAGTCAGTACAAAGACGTGGTGTATGCATATGATGTGGTAAATGAATATTTCCATAACAGCGACAGCGGCTCAATGAGTAACTGGACACAGGTGTATGGCGAAGAAGGAAAGTATCCTTCTTACGTAAAAAAGGCATTCCAGTATGCAAATGATATGTTAAATTATTACAATTTGAGGAGCAAGGTAAAACTTTTCTATAACGATTACAATACGTATCTGGTCTCAGATGATATTGTAACGATGATCAAATTTTGTAAACCAAAATGGAAAAATCTGCGATGGTGTCGGCATGCAGAGCCACTTGGATGTGCATTGGCCGGATGCAAATTATATCGGAAATACGATTGATAAATTCAAAAATGCCGGATTTGAGATCCAGATTACGGAACTCGACGCGACGATCAATGCGATGCAGAGCGGATACACATTGCAGGATCAGGCAAATTATTATTACAGCATTATCAAAATGCTCAAACAAAAGAAGCAGGGCGGTGCCAATATCACAGGTGTTACGTTCTGGGGACTGAGCGATCAGGTGTCTTGGAGAGCAAGTGGCCAGCCACTGTTGTTCTCACAGCTCGGTGTGAAGAAAGCAGCTTATGATGCCGTTATCCATGCCATGAAATAAAAACTCTTATCTTTTTTTATAAAAAAGCCTTTGGAGAAAATTTCCAGAGGCTTTTTGTGCGGTGATTTGTAAAATGTTTCCTTTGCAAAAAAACAGAAATATGTTACAATAAATCGGTATATACTTTTAGGTGCGGGGAATAAACAAAAGGAGAACGATTATGGAGAACAAAGAGTTTAAACCGTATGTTCCGGCCGATAAAGTCACACCGGAATTTACGGCAACATCGATCATCATAGGTGTTTTGCTCGCTATTATTTTTGGCGCGGCGAATGCGTATCTTGGTCTGCGTGTGGGAATGACGGTTTCGGCGTCGATTCCGGCTGCGGTTATTTCGATGGGAGTAATCCGAGTAATTATGAAAAAAGATTCGATTCTGGAGAGCAACATGGTGCAGACAATCGGTTCTGCCGGTGAATCTCTGGCTGCGGGCGCGATATTTACGCTTCCTGCTTTGTTTTTATGGGCAAATGAAGGAAAGACGGAAGCACCAAATCTACTTACGATTTCGCTGATCGCTTTGGTCGGGGGAGTTCTTGGGGTGCTGTTTATGATCCCGCTTCGCAATGCTTTGATCGTCAAAGAGCACGGCGTATTGCCATATCCGGAAGGAACGGCGTGTGCAGAGGTTCTTTTGGCAGGAGAAGAAGGCGGCACGAGTGCGAAAACGGTATTTGCCGGTATGGGATTGTCTGCTGTTTTTAAATTTATAACGGATGGTTTGAAAGTGGTTCCGGGTGTCGTTACAGCACCGATCCGCTCCCTGAGGACCGCATTTTCCGCAGAAGTATATCCGGCACTTCTGGGCGTAGGGTATATCTGTGGAATTAAGATTGCATCGTATATGTTTGCCGGTGCGCTGCTGGGATGGTTCGTGCTGATTCCGGCGATTACAATTTTTGGAGGCCCGACAACGATGTATCCGGGTGATGTACCAATTGCACAAATGTACGCAGAAGGCGGCGCAGATGCCATCTGGGGAAGTTATATCCGATACATCGGAGCCGGCGCAGTCGCAGCGGGCGGTATTATCAGTTTGATCAAATCCCTGCCGCTCATTGTATCGACATTTAAAGATTCATTAAAAGGTCTGAAAGGCGGGACAAAAGCAGGAAGCCTCCGCACCGAGCAGGATCTGGATATGCGCCTTGTGCTCGGCGGTTCCCTGGTTTTGATTCTGGTGATCTGGCTTCTTCCGGCGATTCCGGTTTCCTTGATCGGCGCCTTGTTGGTAGTCGTATTTGGGTTCTTTTTTGCCACCGTATCCTCCCGGATGGTTGGCTTGGTAGGAAGCAGCAATAACCCGGTTTCCGGTATGGCGATCGCAACCTTGCTCTTTTCTACTCTGGTTTTGAAAGTCGCCGGAAATACCGGCGTAAGCGGAATGATCGGCGCGATAGCCATTGGTTCCGTAATCTGTATCGTGGCTGCGATGGCAGGCGACACGTCACAGGATTTAAAAACGGGTTATATTCTCGGGGCAACGCCGAAAAAACAGCAGATCGGAGAACTGCTTGGTGCCGTTGTAGCGGCGTTTACGATCGGCGGAGTATTGCTTCTTCTCAACAGTGCGTGGGGCTTTGGAACGACAGAACTGGCGGCTCCGCAGGCGACATTGATGAAAATGATCACGGAAGGTGTTATGAATGGAAATCTTCCATGGCCGCTCGTACTGATCGGTATTTTTGCGGCAATTGTCGTTGAAATTCTTGGGATTCCGGTCCTGCCGGTGGCAATCGGTCTTTATCTGCCACTTGAATTGTCGGCAACGATTATGATCGGTGGTGTGATCCGCTGGATCGTAGACAAGAAGTCGGCAGACAAAAATGGTGAAGCAAGCGGCGGTGTATTGTTCTGCTCCGGATTGATCGCCGGAGAAGGACTGGTCGGAATCTTACTTGCGATTTTGGCAGTCGTTGGTGTAAGCAGTAAATTTGATCTTTCTTCTTCTGTAAATACAGGAAGAATCGGCGGTATTGTGCTTCTTGCGATTATGATTGCCTGCGTATTTATTTTTGCAATGCCGAAAAAGAAGGTTGAGAAATGAAAAAGAAAGAAGTAATTTCTGCAAATTATTTGGATTTTGTACCCAGACACCGCCCATCTCTGCAGTACACGATGGACAATCAGGGAAAAATCACATTGCTGCAGGAAAATAAAGGCGTGTTTCATTTCCTGGCGCAAAAGATATTGAAAAAGCCGAAAGTATCACAGATTCATCTTGATGAAATGGGAAATTTTGTATGGCCATTGATCGATGGGACAAGAACGGTTTATGAGATCGCGGAGCTGGTAAAGGCAGAGTTTGGCGATAAGGCAGAACCGCTTTATGACCGGCTGGTGCAGTATATCCGAAATTTAGAAGCATATGGATTTGTTGAGGTGCAGGGGGAAAAATAGAAAAAACTTATAAAAATAAGGTAAGATAATGAAAAACCATCTTATCTTATTTTTTTTAGGAGGAAATTATGAGCGAAATATATGGATATGTTAGAGTGAGTACACAAGAACAAAATGAAGAAAGACAATTAATGGAACTTGAAAAAGTGGGAGTACCATTTAGAAACATATATATGGATAAAATGTTTGGGAAAAATTTTGAAAGGCCATATTATCTTGAACTAAAAAGGCATTTATGTAAAGGCGATCTGTTATACATTTTAAGCATAGACTGACTTGGCAGAAATTATGAAGAAATTCAAAAACAAGGGATTGTGGCAGCAAAAGCACGAGGAGTAAAATTTGGAAGACCACAGATTGAGGTGCCAGAAAAGTTTTATGAAATTGTAAAACAATGTGAAAATGGAGAAATAAAGTACTGCGAGGGGGTTAAGCAAAGTGGGATGAGTCAGTCAACATTTTATCGGAGATTGCGGGAGATTCGTAATCAAAAAAATAAATAAATTGTCAAAAGGTGTACGACAAGAAGTCCCATAATGTATTGGAACCCCCCCGCTCCAAATGGGACGGGAGGCGATCAACGACATTGATCTTTTTAGAGGGCTCAAGAAGGAAATCTGCAATGTCTGTTAAAAGGCAGTTTTGTGAAGCAAGTATGCCAAGTCGTGTTGGCAGAGAACTTTCTTTAAGGTTTTGATAACAAATGGAAAAGTTTTTTGCAAATTTCTTGACAAACCCCTCATCCTCTGATACGATAAGTTCATAAATGCGAAGAAGAGAAGAAGTAGTGATAAAAAAGAACTCACAGAGAGCTGCCGGCTGGTGAGAGGCGCAGAGCATCGTTTATCATGAATACATCTTGGAGCATCCGACTGAAAGAAAAGTAATAAGTAGGTTTGGACGGTGTTGTGCCCGTTACCGCACAGGGATATCAAAGCATTTGCTTTTGTATCTTGCTGAGCCTGAAGGTGTGAGCTTTCAGGGAAAAAAGGTGGTACCACGAAGAAATACGACAAAGTAGATTCGTCCTTTTGCAAAAGCCGATAGGCCGCTGCAAAAGGACATTTTTGCGTGCAAACAACGAGACACGCATTCGGTGAAATTTTCAGGTGTCGTGCTTGCACGAAACACCTGGAAAATTTTGCAGAATATGTGACGACTGTCACGACGATGAGCTCCGAAGGAGCGAAGAGTGCGTGTCTCGTTGTGTGGCTGGAAGGTCACAAGGCGACTAAAAGGCAACGAAAAAGAAGGAAAAGCAACTATTCAGGCTCCCCTCCCACACATTCGCATTTCGAACACTTCGTGTTCTTTTCTCGCCTTTAGCAAGGCTAAAAATGCTCATATGGGGAGGGGGAGCCCTATTAGGATCAATGTATGGAAATCAAAGTCTCTTACGTGCAAGCACGACGATTCATTGATTTCATACATTGATCCTGAATAGTTAAGCAAAAGCAAAAAAAAGGAGACCCAAAATGAAAGTATATGACGAATTGGTTGCCCGCGGATTGATCGCGCAGGTAACAGACGAAGAAGAAATCAAGGAACTGGTAAATAATGGAGAAGCTGTTTTTTACATCGGTTTTGACCCGACGGCAGACAGCCTTCATGTAGGACATTTTATGGCACTTTGTCTGATGAAACGTCTGCAGATGGCCGGCAATAAACCGATTGCCCTGATCGGCGGAGGTACAGCGATGATCGGCGATCCTTCCGGAAGAACCGACATGCGTCAGATGATGACCAAAGAAACGATCCAGCATAATGTTGACTGCTTCAAAAAACAGATGAGCCGTTTCATCGATTTTTCAGATGGAAAAGCAATGGTAGTAAACAATGCAGACTGGTTGCTGGATCTGAATTATATGGAAGTATTGCGCGACATCGGACCTCATTTTTCTGTCAACCGTATGTTGTCGGCAGAATGCTACAAGCAGAGAATGGAAAAAGGTCTGACATTTTTGGAATTTAACTACATGATCATGCAAAGTTACGACTTCTATGCATTGTTCCGGAAATACGGCTGCAATATGCAGTTTGGCGGGGACGACCAGTGGAGCAATATGCTTGGAGGGACCGAACTTATCCGCCGTAAATTGGGAAAAGATGCGTATGCGATGACCATTAATCTTCTGTTAAACAGTGAAGGAAAGAAAATGGGTAAAACGCAGTCCGGCGCAGTATGGCTGGATCCGGAAAAGACAAGTCCGTTTGACTTTTACCAGTACTGGAGAAATGTCAGCGATGACGATGTGCTCAAATGCCTTCGTATGCTTACGTTCCTGCCACTTGAGCAGATTGACGAGATGGACAAATGGGAAGGAAGCCAGCTCAATCAGGCCAAGGAAATTCTTGCCTTTGAATTGACAAAAATGGTACATGGCGAAGAAGAGGCGGCAAAGGCACAGGAAGGTGCGAGAGCCTTGTTCTCCAGCGGAAATGCAGCACAGATGCCGGAAGTGGAATTGACCGATGCTGACTTCGAAGACGGACAGATCGGAATTCTGAACCTTCTTGTAAAAGCAGGACTTGCCCCATCCAACGGAGAGGCGCGTCGAAACGTACAGCAGGGTGGTGTGTCCATTGATGGAAATAAAGTGGAAGATGTTCGTGCACAGATTTCCAAAGACAGCATCGGAGAGGACGGAATCGTTCTGAAACGAGGCAAAAAGAAATTTATGAAAATTGTAGTTCGCTAAATATGGAAGAGAAGGTATTTTAATATGCAGAAAAATAAACGAAACCAAGTACCAATGATATTATTTGTCCTTTTGCTTTTTGCGGTGGCGGCAGTGACCCTGTACCAGCCGCAGAAAGTGAAAGCGGCAGAAAAAGAATTTATCGTCGGATTTGATGCGGAATTTCCGCCATATGGCTATCTTGACGAAAATGGTGAGTATGTCGGATTTGACCTTGATCTTGCCGAAGAAGTTTGTAACCGCAATGGCTGGAAATTGGTAAAACGACCGATTTCCTGGGATTCGAAAGATTCCGAACTGGCTTCCGGAGCGATTTCCTGTATCTGGAATGGTTTTACGATGAACGGACGTGAAGACCAGTACACTTGGACGACACCATATGTCGATAATTCCCAGGTCGTTATCGTGAAAAAAGGTTCCGGAATTCAGAAACTTACGGATCTGAAGGGAAAAATACTTGTCGTACAGGCAGATTCTTCCGCCCTTGCGGCGCTGACCGGCGATGATGCGACGAAAGAAAACAAAGCAATCCGCAAATCATTGAAAGAATTGCAGCAGGTCGCAGACTATAACTCCGCCTTTATGAACCTTGAAAGCGGAATGGTAGACGCGATCGCAATGGACATTGGGGTGGCATCCTACCAGCTTTCGGCTAAGAAAGACCAGTTTGAAATGTTAGACGAGCGTTTGTCGTCGGAGGAATACGGTATCGGATTCAAAAAAGGAAATACCGAACTCCGTGATACCGTTCAAACGACATTGTTAGGCATGCTTTACGATGGTACATTTGAAAAGATTGCCAAAAAATGGGAATTAACAGACAGCATGTGTCTGAGCATGGACGACAAGACATATGTTGATGGTGGAAAAGTGCCGGAACCGGATACAAGTAAATTGACAAAGAAAAGCGAGGATACGCAGGCGGACGATGCGGCGACAGAGAGTGCCGGAACCGTTAAAAAGCAGGGGATCGGCCAGATTGTAAAACAACTGGGACAGGGAATGCTTGCGACATTGGGAATCTTCTTCTTTACATTGTTATTCTCTATGCCGCTTGGACTTTTGGTCATGGCAGTGCGGATGTCAAAGATCAAACCGCTGCAATGGATCGCTAAGATTTATATTTCCATTATGCGCGGTACACCATTGATGCTTCAGCTTTTGGTGGTCTTTTTTGCACCGTATTATTTGTTTGGCATATCGACGTCGTATCAATATCGTTTTTACGCGGTACTGATCGGATTTTCACTGAATTATGCGGCATATTTTGCCGAAATCTACCGCTCGGGAATCCAGAGCATTCCGGCAGGACAGCGAGAAGCAGCGACCGTAATGGGGTACAGCCGCAGCCAGACATTTTTCCGCATCCTCTTCCCGCAGATGGTAAAACGAGTGATGCCGCCGGTTACCAACGAGGTAATCACATTGGTAAAGGATACATCCCTTGCCTTTGCTCTTGCCTACACGGAAATGTTTACAATGGCAAAACAGATCGCAGCATCACAGGCTTCCTTGATGCCATTGTTTGTCGCTGGTGTATTTTATTACATCTTTAACTTTGTAGTGGCGACAGTGATGGAACAGATTGAAAAGAAACTGGATTATTATCGTTAGTGAGGAGGCAGTGACATGGCGAAAGAAACGTGTATATTAGAAATGAAACAAATCAGCAAAAGTTTCGAAGGGAAAGAAGTGCTGAAAGACATCAGTTTAAAAGTAAATGAGGGCGAGGTAGTCTCGATCATTGGACCATCGGGTTCCGGAAAATCGACATTGCTGCGCTGCGCGACATTTTTGGAGCAGATTGACGGCGGTGATATTACATACAGTGGGAAAACCGTCGTGAAAGAGGGCATTTATCCTGGAAAAAAGGAACTTTGGGAAGCCGGACAGCAATTTGGGCTTGTGTTCCAGAACTTTAACCTGTTTCCGCATTTTTCCGTAATGAAAAATATTACCGATGCACCGATCCACAATCAAAAGAGAAAGAAAGAAGAAGTGTTTGCAGAGGCACGCGAGCTTTTGAAAAAAGTGGGATTGGAAGAAAAAGAAGACGCGTATCCATGTGAATTATCCGGTGGACAAAAGCAGCGAACCGCAATCGCGCGTGCTATGGCAAATGATCCGGCGTTAATTCTGGCGGATGAACCGACGGGAGCACTGGATTCGGCGACGGGTCATCATATCATGGATTTGTTTCACAAATTACACCGCGAGCAGGGAAAAACGATCGTCCTGATCACACATTCCAGAGAATTGGCAGAAGAAACGGAGAGAATTATTACACTGCGGGATGGCGTAATTGTGGATGATACCGGAAAAACCAGAGCAGTCGGACATGGTGGAAAAGCTGTGGATGAGACCGGAAAAACCAGAGCAGTCGGACATGGTGGAAAAGCTGTGGATGAGACCGGAAAAACCAGAGCAGTCGGACATGGTGGAAAAGCTGTGGATGAGACCGGAA
>ENA-ORMN01003466-ORMN01003466.1-human-gut-metagenome-genome-assembly--contig:-NODE-3466-length-12347-cov-6.996909_pt1 | contig 12347 bp, 16 predicted proteins | sample MGYA00242102_ERZ508993 | MGnify/ENA primary metagenome ERZ508993 (study PRJEB26280, sample SAMEA2338770) | human gut metagenome | biome: human gut; feature: human-associated habitat; material: faeces... | reverse complement strand
CTAGTGGTCACCCTTATCTTTATCCTTTTAATGTTCTGAGAAGTCTTGGAATAGAGTATATCCAAACTACACATTATCTTCTGCTTGATTGTGATATCTTCATTTCTAGTTGGTAATACAACATTAGATTAACTTTAGATAATGCCAATGATATGTACAAAAAGAATAAGGAGATTCTCAAGGATAAGAATGCTATTGTTGTTTTTCCCATATTCGCTTGTAACAGGGAAATGATTGCTCTTTGTTCTCGATTAGATTCTTGTGAGCAAGTGTATTATCAATTATTGTGTATTGAATAGATGGGATAATATTCCTATGAACATGACTGCTTTGAATAAGGCTTGGAGTAACAATAGAATCATTCCATATAGGGATTCACATCATGTAGTATAACATAACTTCTGATATTCAACAGGCATATTGTAACCATGATAAGTGGAAGAATCTTCAGATGCAAATTGCCTATCCAGTACAGTTAAAGCGTTCTCAGGAACCATATGGTGTAATAAGACGTCATCCTTTTTCCACACTCTTTCATCCTTTCTTTGTTGATTTTGGTTACGACAAAATCATTTACTATCACATGGTAATAGGTCGAAGTAATCATATTCACCACTTTTGTTGTAGATGTCACTCTGTATATTCTTCCACAAGTATTTGGAGTTAATATCCCTCATAAGAGGTTTGATCGTTTTAGTGAATGAACAGTAGAACTCCAGAGAGTCGTACCTTCATGGGTAGAAAAAAATGGACACCAATGTACAGCTTGATAGAACAGTTGTATAAATGAGTCTATTTCTTCAACAAACATGACAAGATATCTGAAATACAGCATTTGCTGAAGAGAGAATAACAGCAGTATCACCAAATGAACTTCTTTTTGTCACAGTGAGATAACCACATCTTGATAACAGATACAAATCTATAACAGCTCTCTTGATAAAGGAATCATCATAATTTGTTCTTCCTTTTGCTGTATGCCCAATCTGATACACACCTGCTATTATTACTATGTAAGTCATCTCATAAAGATCATCTTGTACCACAATAGAAAGAATGACTATTCCATCTTCTAGTTCACTCTTCTTATGATTGTGTTCATGAAATGAATGACATAATCCATTCGAATGAATGATATAGAATAATTGGAGTCATCCAATCCTTCTGTTCATTATTAATCTTCATATAAGCATTTCTCCAATTCAATTCTTTGATATAGTGAAACTATCACTTCTCTTTATGATAATCAATTCAATAGAGATCAATGAGATGAATATGGAACAAACACACTTAATCAACATACAAACTGACAAGAGTATGTGTTGAGTTGATGAAATGGTTCAAAACACATTCTGAATAAGACTCATTACATACATTACACACAATAGGATTGGAGTCATTTGTTCTTGCTGGAAATCCTAACACTCTAGGATGATACTGTTGCATACATGATGAATTGAAGTAATAGAATGGTTCTATTGCTTCTGCATGTTTAAGTGATTGAGGAGCTTCATTCTTCATCATGAATGACTACAATGAATAATCCTATCCATTCTTACAGATTCTCTGTATCCATTCTTCAGTTGTTGAAGAACATCCCAATAACAATTTGGTCCTTCTTGATTACAGATTGTACAGAATCCCTTTCCTTTTCTACATTTGATTGGAGGAATGATGAGAATTCGATTCAGTTGATTTGAAAGAGAAACAAGGAGTTCGAGTTGAGAACGAATGGCTCTTTTATCGAATGACAAACTCTCAGCTGTAAGATACAGATTTGATTCATTATCCTTTTCTCTCCTTTTCATCAATCCCATTTCAAGCATTCGTAGTCTCTTACATTCATATCCTCTAATGTAATTGTTGTGAATCATTATGAGTGAAGGAGATACTTCATCCCATGAATACTGATGAGAATAAAAGAAGAGATCACCATTCATGAATAATGAATTGGGTAATAGAACTGGAGTCAGATTGAATGTCCTGTATGACTCTATCATTCCATGTTGATCTCCATTCTTTGTCATGTTAACAACTTGAAGAGAATGATCAAGGAGATCAATAGAGAGAGGAGTAGGTTTAATGAAGAAGAAACCAGTACAGATTGAACCATCTTGTTGGAAGATGATTGAAGTAGTATTGATTGAATGTAGATAATGAAATGGATTCTGGAATAGAATGATATCAGAATCTGAATAGAGAACACTCACATTCAAAGTCAACAGATATCGAACAACAGTGAACTTGAATGAAGAAACAACACTGAATTGTTTGGATCCTTGAGTAATGAAATCTAATGGTTTATCATAACCAAATTGATTATAGAGTGCCACTGGAATCTGATGAGAATGGAAGAACTAATTGAGAATGAAGATTCAATGACTACTTGATATGAGATAACATCATGAACAACAACAAAGAAGTTACTGTATTCCTGAAGATGGCTTGATTGATAGAAATCAACAGTGAACTCTCGATACCCATATGTAGCTACTGTGATGAATACTTCATTGTTCTCCTTCTTCATCATTACCATCTTATCAATATCAATCAATTCGATGTCTTTCTGTCGTATATCAAGTGATAATTGATCATAGAAAGAGTAGGAAGAAAAGAAATCCGAGAATCCTTGTAAAACAACACTGAACAGAATCACAAGATTAAGAATCATTCTAGAATCACATGTTTGAATTCTCTATATTACTCCCTCTAATGATAGACCAGTAGATCATAACATTTGATTGATATCAAAGTATTATCCATTTCCATATGAATGTGAATTTGTCTTCTCTTTCTCATTGTCATTCTATCAGTTATCACAGATTCATTGTAACAGTAGAAATGGATAGAATCAACAGAAATGATTGAAAGAAATGAATAGATAGTTGATGAGATTCTATTGACAATAGAATAAGAGAAGAATGATACTAAGTGTTGAAGATGAAAGAAATGATAGTATGAAATGGAATATTGGTTTATTAGAATGAAATCAAGAACTGAATATCGATATTGGAATGAATTCAATCAATATGAACACTGGTTGATTGATAATGATCTATTGAATTCAAGAGAATGTTATTGTTTGACTCATAAGATATGTGATGAATACTTGATTGGATTGAGTGAATATGTTCTAATAATGAAGAAGAGATACAAGAGGAATACAGTGAGATCCAAAGTGTCTAGATTGATTCAGTGTTTCAGAAGTGCTGTTAGTGGCAATATGTTGGATTTGATAAGAGAGTCTTGTAATGTACCAACAGTTTCTGGTATATAAACAATGATGATCAAAGGTCATTGACATATTATCTACTGAACATGCATTGTTAGTACATTCTTTGATACAATACACAAATCACTATTCCATTGAATTATCCTTTCTAGAAGTATCACAATATCAATAGACAACTTGTGTTCTGAAAGATTGTAACATATTGAAGAGACTTGATATAAGAAGAATGAAATGATAATGTGAAAAGGAATGAGTTATTGAATCAAACATGATAGAATAAGAACATGTCTCATGACATATCATTCAATAACTACAAACAATCATATCATGTTGTCAAGATATGTCTCAATCCTGATATCTATTGAATAGATCATTCACTGATGAATACAATGTGATCAATAGAAACAATCAGTTATCGTCTTATGAATAATCACATATTCATCTTCACTATCATTCCCCTTATTCCATCTCCATTTAGGAATCATAGTACAAGGAATACCAACAAGACTCATTGCTCGACCCACATTCACATCTTCATTATGAGCAATGAAAGGAAGATATCGATATCCAGTCAATAACTTCGGTAATGCTTTCATTGATATCATGTATCCAGCTCCTGTTGAATAGTATGCGATTCTTGTCATTGTTCCTATCAGTGATTTGGGTACATAGTTCTTTCGACTTGAATTCCGATAGTTGTAAGTGCTTCCATTCCGACAATCTCCAACATAGTCTCCTTTCAATCCTTCAACAATTGAATTGAGACGAGGAAGATTGATGATACAATCTGAATCTGTTTTGAAGAGATACTGTGAAATGTGAGTGTATCGAGATAGATAATGAAATGCTGAAAGAACTGTCAATGAGAGATTGTGATAAGAATCAATGATATCAACCTGAAGAATGTCCTTGAATTGATGATTCTCTTTCTCAATCTCATGATCCACAGATTCATTTCGAGCAAGAATGAAGATGTATCCCATTGAATACTTCATTGTCTGTTTGAATCGAGATCGAATGATTTGTCGATGTTGAATCTCAGATACAGATGAAAGAATGAGAATCAATACTCGAAGTGTTGATGAATCGTTGAGTTGAGGAAACTGAAGATAATGCAAATCCATTCCGTAAGGAATGATTGGATAACTGGTTTCATTGGATTGTCGGAAATGAAAGGGTTGTCCATAGATCTGATTCAACTCCAATTCCAATTCACATTGTCCACAGACTTGATAAGGAAATGGAATTGTATTGAGAATTTGTTGACATTGAGGAGAAGGAGAATGAAGACAAGGATATACTGATTCTAGAAATGATAGAAGAAGAGTAATCGATATCTTGAATCCATTTGAATTGATTATTGAATTGAGAATGGATATGATAGATGAATGTGAATATGAATAGGATGAGAATGAGAATCAAATAGGATTTCATTTCACTTACAAACAATAATACTATCACTCTCAGTCAAACCATTTGTTTCTGTTTTATCGAAACACATTCATTTCTTACCTATTCTGTTCTTCCTAGGACAATGATTAGGTTGATGATTCTATTCTTTCTTTCCAACATTCTCATTACTGTTTGTTTGGTGTTTGGATGTTGGATAGAACCAATTGAGTCCGTAATCTTGGCAACTCGAGTGCCATATAGTCTTAATGATACAATCTGCAATCCATCATGGCCCTTACACATTGTATATCATCCACAAGGTGGATTTGCTAACTCTTTTCGAGCATTACGTGGCCTTATCACACTTGCTCTTATGTTCAATGCCACAGTAACTAGTGAATCCTATTCTTGTCTTTGATCTGTAGCTACATGGAATAAGTATTGTTCAGTAATGGATGAATCTCTGTCATGTCTTTGTAGTCGTAAGGCATATTGGTTTCCTCATATTCAGAACTTACAGACAATGAAACAAGAAATGTCAATATCATTCAGTTCTATGATGATATTCTTGATGGAAGAATAACAAATGGAACATATGTGATCAAAGGTCATTATGATGCTCGAAAACACTTCACTAGTCTAAAGGGATGGATGGTATTGAAAAGAAGTGGTTTAGTGAAAGACAATGAAATGTGGACTGAAGCTAGAAATCGATTGTCTCGATGGCTATTCAGACCTAACAAAAGGATTCTTCACCAAATAGCACCTTATCGAAAGCAAACACTTCAATTGGGAGTTCAGATTCGAACTGGAGGAGTATTGGCCAATACTAAAGAGGGAACTGTTTTTCTCGATGATTCAAGTATGCCTGATATCCTAGCAACGATCAACAATCAACTGATCAATCTCTCATCAACAACAGAACTCTACGTTTCTTCAGATTCTGACATCATGATTAATCGAATTGTTCAAGAGTATTCCAATAGAAAGGTTCATTATCTGAATTGTACTTCTCGAGGTCATGCAGCAGTTTCAATTCGAGGATTAGAATGTGCAATAATGGATATTGTACTAATCACCGAAAGTGATTATCTTGTATACACTCGTGGCAGTTCTTTTGGTTTTCTAATCTCAAATCTAATGGGATTCGTTGCAGTACCAACAATTCCATCCAAAGTGAAGTGGATACATCAATAATCCATAATCATAGTCAGATAATTCACTGTTTGTTTCAAAATGGTTATTCAAAATGGTATTCATTATCGTCACATGCTTTCTTATTCTTTCTGTATTCAATTGTATTCAATCTCATTCCTAGATATTCTTTTCATATGTACAAGATGAACTAACATGTATCTACTCTCAGCACCATTTGATATTCCTATCTCCAAGATTCTCATGCAAAGATCCAACGAATTACTTGATGACTCTCTCTGATTTGGAGAATGAACCTCATCTCATTGATATCTATGGCAGTTACAACAATGATTCTCTTCTCATTACTGTCTTTCTCAATGCATATCATCTTCAAGATTATCACAATCGGACACATGGCAACTATTCCCTTCTCTATCAATCCAAATGGTATGAGAATACAAGACCATGTTATCGTCAAGCAGTTCATATTCAACTTGAATTCTCTGTTCCCATTATGAATGATGAATCTCTCAGTAAGATACAATATGCCACAATCCGAGATAATGTGTTTGGAGTTGTGTATCAGAATGTTCGCTTTTGTATCAAAGATACTGTTGTGAAGAAGAATCTAGCTGCCTGTGCATATATCGCTCGAAGAGATCCATTGAATGAGATACGATCTTGGATTGCTTTTCAATTCCTTCAAAGAGTGGAATTGGTTATTCTCTACATTTCTGAACCATATCCAGAACTAGAAGAATCTCTTCATGATAGTATTGAAAAGGGACTTGTAGAACTGAAGAACTATCAGTGGCCAAGAACCCAGATCCATGGTCGCATCCAATGTAGTAACCAGTATGCTCAGATAAACATGTGTTTCTACACAAATCGACATCGTGTGAAGTGGATGATTCTCTGTGATATTGATGAGTATGTGTACAGTATGACATATCCCTTCAATCTTCAATTGGCTGTCAACTACTATGATCAATTGGGTATTACTGCTTTTATTGTAAGTATTGGTTTCTTTCTTTGATCTAGATTCCATCTCAATTCCATGTAGATGAGAATCTCACAACTCTGTATCGTAATGAACACTTCTCAAATGGAACTCAGTTTGAAGCATATCCTTATCGATTATCTATCAGAGAATCAGGAAGAACAAAGATTGCTATTAAGGATTGTTTCAATGGTCTTCTTCGAGTTCATGATATGAGACACTCAATGAACACAATCTTGGCATCTGAAGATGTAATCCGAATTGCTCATTTCAAACGAAAACCAAGAAAAGGACATCCTGTTTACAACAACTATTCATTCATCTTCACAAGATCACTTCAACAAGCAATTCGACTACTCCATTGAATCTCATTTTTGATTTCAAAGTGAGAATGATCCATCTTTCTGTTTGTTTGTATTACTGAATCCATTGAACAGTCATTCTTTTGATGTTTAGGAGATTGTTAATTCTCTATATCCTCTATCTCAGTATCTCTCTTTATTGGAAGAAACATTCTCTTTCAACTCAGAATCAACTATCCCAAGATAAATTGTTCTTGAAAAGAACAACCATCTTCTCTCAATTCTGTCAAGATACTACTGATTACTTTATGACCTTGACAAATGGAATTGAAGAGGAACAAATCATTGATTTGTTTGGTGTGGTTGAACACAACACTCTTATCATTGAGGGATTCATCAATGTGTGGCATTTGAAAGATTGCTCCAATCACACTCATGTCAACTATACTCTTGTGTATCAAGGGAAGCAATACTTCAACTCAAGGCCATTCATTCCTCAAGCTCAACACAATCATATCCGATTTGTGATCCATGAAAAACAATCACTCTGGAATAGTGTCATTCGAGTTGATCTCATCGACAATCACTTGAAGCATGTGTATCCAGGAATCAAAGTGTGTGTTCGAGCAGTTCCTCCTGTCAAACAGAATATGGCAGTGTGTGTATATGCTGCGAAACAAAACTCTATCAATGAAATGAGGAACTGGTTTGCATTCTTCCTCATGTTACGAGTTGATCACATTATTGTGTATGTAACAGATGTGAATCCATCCTTCTATACTGAATTCAAACACATTATTGAGAATGGATTTCTGATTCTGAAACAATTCAATTGGCCACGCAATGGTATTCATGGTTTGATCATTCACAGCAATCAAGAAGTTCAAGTCAATCATTGTTTCTATTTCTATCGTTATCAATTCAAATCCATTCTATTCTGTGACTTTGATGAATTCGTTTTCAGTGAGAAGTATCCTTTCGATCTTTTCAGTGCTACTCACATCTATAGGAATAAGAATGTGTCATCAATCCAGATTCCTTCTCAATATGCTTCTGACAAAGATGGAGATGAAAAGAATCGAGAAGAAGTATTAGGAAATGGAACTCAGTTTGATGTTTATCCATATCGATACACATTCAAGGAAACAAGGAGAGAGAAACTGATCATCTTTGATATCTTTGATGGATTAGTTCGTATTCATGATACCATTCAATCAAGATTGAATGCTTATGCTGATCCAATATATCTACGAATTGCTCATTTCAGAAGAGGATTGAGAAATGGAAAACCCTCCTTGTATTCAAATCATAGTTATTACACACAACAACTAAGGAAGACAATCCAGAAGATCCATTCTCCTGTTTGTTGAATGAAACAGTATTAATATGAGATTTCGTTCTCTATTCTATTTTGTTTCTGTTTTCTTTTATGTTCTATTCATTAGTTATGGATTGAATGCTATGGTGAATCTCACTCTCTATCGTGTTGATTTCTCCTTATCTCCTCGTTTGTATGATCGCGAAGTTAAGTTCTTTCACTATTCTGGAGGACTAGGAAATAATCTCTATGGATTAGTGAGTGCTTATACAATTGCCAGTATTCTTGATGCCAAGTTGACATGTAAGGATTGTATTCAATAATGAGTTAGTGGAATCCAAGTACAAGTTTGAGGATCTATTCGATCTCTATGATTACAAGAATCAGTTAGTGAAGAAAGACAAAAAGGATAAGTTGAGTGAATACTCCACTTTTATTTATCGAGGAAGTTGTTTCAAGGATTATGGTGAAATGTCAATTCAATTACGAAATACATCATTATCAAACATATTCCGATCCAAGAAGATCATCATCAAAACTCATTGTCCTCTATTCCAATGGATTCTATGTAATGAGGAGAATCGAAGGATTCTCAAGGAAAAGGGATTATTGACAAACTACAACTCTTCAGCAACTTCTGAAGTCAATGGATTCTTCTATCTATCCTCAATTCTTCATCGATTTCGTATCAATCCAAGCATTCTGAAAGAAGCTCGAAGACGTCTTCCTTTGGATAATGGACAGTCTGTGAATGGAATGCACATTCGGATTGGCCGTCATAGAGGATTTCAAGATAATAGTTTCTTTCTTTATGAAGATGATATTCCTCGATTTGCTCAGTGTGCCAAGAAGTTTCATCTGGAAGGGAATCATTCATATGTTGCATCAGATTCACCAATTGCTAAGGAATACTACTCCAATTCCAGTCAATGGAAGAACTACATTGTGTCATCTACTGTAGCCAAACATACTGAAGGATCTACAAACAAGACTGTATATTCAGATGCTTTTGTAGATATGATTGCTCTTTCTCTCTGTTCGAGTCTGGTTGGAACATGGAGAAGCTCCTATACAACAATCTCAGGAGCATTTCAAGGGAATATTCCATTCTATATCCTTCGTGGATGGATTGGAGCTTGTAGAGAGAATGTAACAGTGAGATTTGGTTATTCAGTTTGTTTCAACAAACTCATAATCATAGATTATCATTAGTCCCAATAGAATGTGGAATTGATGATTCGATTGATACATTTCTGTCTCATTAACATATTACTAAACTTGGTTGGATGAATATGAGCACATGTACGAACGAATAGTCGTCCAATATGATTACAGTTTGGGATACCACTTCCATTAACCATGGCCACAGCTGTTGGTACAGCTATCTCTAGAAACACTCTGTATTCATACATCGTTTGAAGGATATCCCGAACAAACTGAGAATGTCTTCTGTACACATAAAAGAAATCTCCTCGTCCCCAATAGGGTTGAGTAGTAACATGATAAGGACCACTATGAACATCATATCTGTTCAGTTCTTCAAGTGCCAATGTTACTGCTTCAAAGTTTGTAATTCCAAAAGTGTTCTTATATGAGGTGAATTTCCAACGATTGGATTCATATAATTCTCCTTTTCTCTCATAATAGCTCACATTGAATGGTAATGTATTGAGAACCCATGGATTGAGACAACTATCATCATTAAGGAACATGAATCCATAATAGTTGAATCCTTGTCTCGAATTGAATAGATCATATGCATTTATGTATGATCGATAAGAATAGAATCCCATTATTGGAACACCTGTTCCATATACACCAATTGCCTCACTCTCCACAGCTCCAACAAAGATCAAATCAACTGAATACTTGAACCGTTTAGAAAACTCAATGAAATAACGATGTTCAATGAAATGAACAGGTGTATAGTTGAAGTAATGAAAGTTCACTATGAATAGAATGGTATCTGTTGTGTTGAATTGACATCCACGACTCATCTTACCGTTTCTGTATTGTCGAAGATACTTACATGCCAACAGTTGGTTTCCATGAGATATTGAATTGCTACGATGAGGAATAGACTCAGTCATGATAGACCTCTTGGGGATAGATAAGAGAAAGAGGAACACACAGTTGATAAACAAGCAATAATGAATTAGATTCATTTGATGAAGTATTTTAACAATCTAGTCTTAGTCACATTAGCCTGATTGTGGTCATACTAAGCTCTCTTTTCATGATACTTGAGGTTAATTGCTGATTGTATTTCGAAGGATGAAAATGGTCATATTCAATACTTAACGGAATAGTAGTCAACATCAATGTCTTTTGAGTTCAGGAGAGATGTAGAATGCTCAATATCACTCTCCTCCTAAGCTACAGAGGCATCTAATGGTCACCAAGAATCCATCCAATAATGACAGAGTATTCAAATGCATTCTCTATTCTGAAACAGATTCTGGATTCTTTGGACATACATTATTGTATTCATTCAATCAGTTGATACTAAGAGAAATGGATTGTTTCAGAATAGACAGTGAAGGATCATGTTGCTTTCACTATCAATCCAAGAAAGAAACCTCATAATTGCTTTCATTCAAACAACAGTATTCAATATCACTACTATTACTCATTCAAAGACTAGATTCATTCAATCTCTTTTTGACACTTTCATTAATCCTATATTCATTCACTGCTTGTACTGATACTTTCCTCTTCCAGTGAACAAAGAACATATCAGTTGTGTAATTCACTTTAATCATTGATGCTCCAGTCACCATATGAACTTGAACAAATGGTACTCTTAGAGGATTCACAATCATCTTTTGTCTCATTGTAGTGATGATTGGACCCACTTTATTACAAATGGATTCAATATCCAATGTATTATTGAAATCCCATTGTCTACAAGCAACAAATGCACTATTCACTTGAAAAGAATCAGCATTTGGATATAATTGATCATATTGTTTAACTACATCGATTACTCTCATTTCTGGATTGATAGGCATAAAGAACTCATCAACATCATTGAAGATCACAAACTTGGATACTCTTCTATATCGACGATTACATGATGATAATGCCACTTGTTGTTCACGTAAGTACTCATGATGAATATATGAGAACTCTAGAAGAGAAAGAACACCGATTTCAATGTATTCATGAAGTTGATCCTTCCAATAAGAATACAGATCATTGGCATAGATTGTAATATGTTCAATACCATTAGCAAGATGATATTCCATCCATGATCGTACCAATGATAAAGGAACTGATGATATGGATGTACACATAGATAGATAATACATTGGTTGTTCTGGTTTAGGAGCATAGGGTGCAACAAAGACATACGAATCAGTCACATTTGGTATCTTGATGGAAAACTCAGAATCTCTTGAAGAACAGGATGAATTGAATACAAATGAGGAGAGAATGACATGTTTGTGATGATCTCGTCCAATTGAATTATCAACTGTTTCTCCATGGAATGAAGCAGAGATTGGATTATTCAAGAACTGTTGTTTATCTGATGATAAGTATCGAAGATTAAACACTGCATCCAGATGAAGATGATTATTCTCACAATAGGTTAAAGAATCCATCAGAATGGGTATTTGTCTTTCAGAGGCATTAGACACTTGATAATAATAAGTAGATGGTAATGATCTGAATGCCATCAATCCATGATGAGATCGAAGTGAGAAATGAATGGTATTAATGGAACTATCCACTCTATGTTGAATTCCTCTTAAGAGAATACCGAGAATATGAGAATAAGTAGTGAAGAAGGAATAATGAGAGAACAAGCAATAGCATTGAATGAGAATAAACACAGTGACAATAGTTCATTTGGAAAGTATTCCTTTCTAATGAATATCACATATGTGATTATTCTATCTCATTGATCAAAGATGCCATTCAACTCAATCTCATCAATACCACAAACATCACCATTCCTATTAA